>CETH01029491.1_pt1 | contig 20412 bp, 19 predicted proteins | sample 361461 | NCBI WGS metagenome assembly CETH01 (sample SAMEA2622695, study PRJEB7988) | marine metagenome | isolation source: saline water (ENVO:00002010), including
AGCTCTCGACCCCGAGATGATCAAGGAGGTTCTGGACGTCATGGTCGACTTGGCAAAGAGGGACATCACCATGATCGTGGTAACTCACGAGATGGGCTTCGCCAAGGAAGTAGCAGACAGAGTCATCCTCTTCGACGAGGGTCACCTGATCGAGGAGAATACGCCAGACGAGTTCTTCGACAATCCGCAGCATGAAAGGACCAAGCTTTTCCTCGAGCAGATTCTCTAGTCGAAAATAGCACTACTGCCCTATCCAATGGGCGACCCTGTCATGGATGGTACTACGGAAGGTAAGTAGTTGCAAAGTTGGCCCATTCAGGTCCACAGTTACGGTAGCACCCCTGGTGAAGTGGAACTCGTCCCAACCATCAGCCACCACATAGCCTCGATGCATGTCACTTGTCATCAGAGTTGGCTCACTAGTCCAGGCCCAGTATGAGCCATCCTCTGAGCGATCCCCTCTTGGTAGGTCTCTGGCCACGAATAGGTACTTTTCGTCAATCTCATCGATAGGAAATGTCGTACCCTCAATGTTGGCAACATGCCTGAACCAGGCGCCCTGCCCTAGGAATGTTGAGAACAGACATCCGGAAGAGTGCTGCATGACGTCAATTCCCTCGGCCGCCCTATGGAGCCTATACTTCGAGGGCTGGTACTGATGAGTGTTGGCCACCAGTAGGTCATTCAGAGCTGGATCAGTCACTATCTTGTTTCCACTGGTAGTTACGATCTCTGCTTGTAGACGGGGCAGAGTGTTGACAATCGCTTCACCATTTATTGCGACCCTCACGTCTTCTGCAAAACTATCCGGATCACTTCCCATGTAGAATCCATATGATCCATCATCGTCATCGGCTCTTGGATGGCTATTTACTCCCATTACAGGGGTCTTGTCATCCACAGAGTGGGCAATGGAAGTCAGGGTTCCATCGCCCCCTAGGACAACTACCAGGTCAGGGTCGTCGAAATCTCCTCTACGAACTGTCTCTCTAGCCGTGTAATCTACCCTCACTGAACCTTGCCTCTCCAGCTCATCCATTGTCTTCCTGACGGTTTCCAGCGCCTTGTCGTGAACCTCCTCGAAGTTCTTCTTGTAGACGACAAGCACATCGGTCACGCCTTCACCCTCGCCCCGTCCTCTAAGCCGTCCCATATAGGAGACTCGCCTCCCCATTTTCCATTTTATCGTGACCTCTGTTGCATGCCTTCATCAGCACCGAGCCCCCGCGAGATGTTGTGAGGGTACTGCTGGCAGTGATTTTACTGGCCATCTTCACCCCTCTTTCAGGGTGCTTGGAAGTCGAGGAAGATCCCTGTCCAGATTCGAATTGTTTCCCCCTTACATCTGATGCTCTGAATGACATACTTTCGGATAGCAACTCATTCAATGTCATCGCCTATTCCCAAATGTTTGACAGACTCAGGGTAGAAACAACTGCATCATCCACGGTCCAGGGTCAATTTGGAGAAGTGTACTGGAGTGTGGCTAAGGACGACTCTAAGCAACTCAGATCCGTCTCTACCAGGGTCACCCTAGGTACATATTCGATGAACAACGAGGTCATAGAAGGAGGCGAAATCACCAACATCAGAGTTGGAAATGTTTGGTTTGAGGGCAGGGATGAGGCACCAAATTACTCAGACCCTTTCGAGGAATTCGCACAGTTGTCAACCATGGACCCCGGGGGGGATTGGCCTCCCTTCGGGTTCGACACTACGCAGATCTCAGGACTGGACTGGAGAATCACAGGAGATGAGCCATCGCTTCAGCAAGTCGCTTCTGCAACTAACTCCTCTCACACAATAGTCCTCGAGTTGAAAGGGAGTCCACCAATCATAACCTCCATAGAGACATATGCAGGAGACGAGGACCAATTTGTACTCACTGTTTCCACTGGCGAGGATGTCGTATTGGAACTGATGGAGGATATCGAAAGAGCCCCTCTGGGATTTAGCCCGGATAATGCATTCTTAGTCGAGGGAGAAATTACCCAGTGGGCCGGCTCAGTTCAGAGCGGCTTTGCTACAGAAGCGAATCCGTCCGAACTGGTCATTCACGGAATTATTGGTTCTGACGATAATTACTCCTCCGTTTCCTCTATGAATTTGGATTTCGGCACCTACAACGAAACCCTAGGTGACGGGACCTGGTGGGATTTCATCTGGTCCGACCAAGACTCCGACGGACTCGTCTCTAGTGGCGACATTTATGCAGTCAGGACTAATGCTACAGGAGAACTAAGCATTGCAGTGTATGATCTATGGGCAGGTGCATGGACCGGGGGCCCTCTCGCGGCACAGGAATGAATAACAGGCATATTCAAACGACTCATGGCCAAGGGCCCAACATGTCGGGAGACAGGCATCCACTTGCCCGTCTTCTATCCCATCTCGGAGAGCACAGGTCAACTGTAATTCTCGCTTCCATATGCTCCATCTTGAACAAAATTTGGGATCTTGCTCCACCAGTACTAATTGGGATGGCAATAGATGTTGTCTCCGCTAGAGAGGACTCTTTCCTGGCGGGAATGGGTTATCCGGACGTGTATGAACAGTTGTATATTCTCACAGGACTCACGGTTCTGATCTGGGTCCTCGAGTCATTATTCCAGTATTTCTACGCAGTTCTCTGGAGGAATCTCGCTCAGACTGCACAGCACGAGCTAAGGATGTCTGCATACTCACACATCCAAGATTTGGAGATGCAGTGGTTCTCGGAACAGTCCACAGGCGGCCTGATGTCCATAATGAATGACGACGTCAATCAGCTAGAGAGATTCCTAGATCAAGGTGCTACCGATCTCCTTCACGTCGCTACCACAATCATCGTCGTAGGTGGCATAATGTTCACAGTCGCTCCGGAAGTGGCTCTTTTAGCAATAATCCCAGTCCCCGTGATTGTCACAGGATCATTCATGTATCAGCGTAGGATTGGTGCTCGATACTCATTAGTTAGAAACAAAGTCGCAGAGCTAAACTCCCTCTTGAACAATAACCTTCAGGGGATTACAACCATCAAGTCATTCACAGCAGAGAAGAGGGAGGCAAACCGAGTCGAGGCTGCTTCTACCTCATACAGAGATGCAAATCGTGAGGCAATCAGACTTTCTGCGTCTTTCGTACCCATAATCAGGATGGCCATATTGTTCGCCTTCACAGCAAACATGCTAGTCGGAGGTTGGTTCGCACTAGAGGGAAAAATCGGCCTAGGGGCATACTCAGTGATAGTTTTCATCACCCAGAGGCTTCTCTGGCCCCTAACCAGACTTGGGGAAACGTTTGACCTGTACCAGCGAGCCATGGCATCTACCACGAGGGTCCTTGACCTGCTAGATACGGAAGTGGGAATCGTGGAGGGGGAGACTGCCATTGACAATGTCAGCGGAGAGATTTCCTTCAGTGACGTAACCTTCTCCTATCCGGGAAGGGAGACTGTCCTAGAGGGAGTCAACCTGACGGTCCCTTCAGGCAAGACAGTGGGCTTGGTTGGCTCGACTGGCTCAGGAAAGACAACCATGGTCAGGCTTCTTCTCAGATTCCACGACCCAGAACAAGGCGCTGTTTCATTGGATGGCCATGATGTCAGGGATCTCACTCTAGACTCCCTCAGGGGCTCAATATCACTAGTCAGTCAGAACACTACATTATTTCCCGGTACCGTAATGGACAATGTGAGGTATGGCAACCCATCAGCCAGTGAGGACGAAGTTTACGAGGCTGCTAGGGTAGCAGAGGCGGCATCCTTCATTGAAAATCTCCCCGAGGGTTGGGACACTGACATAGGTGAGGGGGGGCACAAACTTTCGGGTGGTCAGAGGCAACGGATAGCAATAGCCAGAGCTGTACTAAAAGACGCCCAAGTATTGGTCTTTGACGAGGCCACCAGCAATGTAGACAACGAAACAGAGGCAGCTCTGAAGAGGTCCATAGGTTTGATTTCCAGAGATAGGACCACACTGATCATCGCACACAGGCTATCAACAGTAAGGAATGCTGACATGATCGCAGTTCTGGGCGATGGCAGGATTGCAGAAACAGGAACACACGAGTCCCTTCTTGAGTCGGGAGGACTGTATTCTAGACTCTGGGCGGTTCAGACAGGCGAACCCGGAGAACACTTGGGGTGAAGAATTGGCAGATGACGAATTCCCTCCGACATTCCCCGGACTGGCAAAGATGATCGGCATATCCCCGGAATCGATTGGAGGGGGGGAATGCACGGTTAGCACGGTCGTCCAGAATGAGCATCTAAACGCAGGTGGAGTGGCTCACGGCGGGCTCCATGCAACAATGCTAGACACTGCACTAGGTGGGGCCCTAGTGTCGGCCCTTTCCAAAGAAGAGTGGTGTGCAACAGCGGAGATTGATGTATCTTACATCCGGCCAGCAATAGAGGGCGACACACTCGAGGCGTCTGGAAGGGTAGTAAAGAGGGGGAAGAACCTAGCTCACATGGAAGGTGAAATTATCGATCATAATGGAAGGTTGATAGCCACTGCAAAGGGGACATGGGCAATCTGGATCCCCAGTGGCCCGGGTAGGCCCGGAAACAGGCGATGACGGGAACACCTTGATGAGGAGCCACCTCCTCCTGTGCACTATGGCACGCGTAGACTCGATGCTATGGTTCATGCTGGGCTTCGCCCAATTGATACTGGGCCGCGACATTGGTGGCGGCGACCCAACACTGGAACTTCTGGGCATTATCTTGCAGGGAACTGGAGGCAGCTCGGTAATTCTTGGAATATACTTCCTCATGTTCCTAGCCAGGCATGAGAAAGAGTTCGCAGACGGGTACTCGAAGATGGAGAAGACCGCCTTCCTGAGGGACGCAGAAGGAAGGATAATCGACCTAGAGGACACCACACCGAGAGTCATTAAGGCAGTTTGGTATGTTGTCCCAGTCGGTCTGACTCTGATAGGCGCCTTGGCTTGGCTGACTGGATGAAAAGATGGCATTAGATGACATGATTGACCGGATGATAGAGAATCCGGCCTATGACCAGATGGGCGGATACCAGTTGTTTCTGAGACGTTTCGCTATCCCAGTAGTCCTAATTCTGATCGCCCTCTTCATTTACACTGCTCTGGATGGATACCTTAGCAGCAGTTGGAATCTAATTGTGACTTCTGCACTCACGGGCCTTTGTTTGGGCCCGATCCTCACATTGGAGAGATACACTGCAATGAGAAAGCAGAACAAGTAATATAACGCAGACAGAATTAGCCGAATGGGTCAAATGCGGAATCCTCCCGCAGGAGTCCAATGGCTGACATTGACGACTTCAATCTTTTCGACTTGGTCGGGTTAGGGGATGCGACTGGACTGGAGTTCATTTTTGCAGCATCCGCACTGCTCGGCGGAATTCTCTTCCTTCTATGGTTCATACTAATGTCAGTGGGTGGCGTAGCCGAGGGAGTCTTCGAAGGACTATTCGGTATGGAGATTGATGTCCTAAGCTCGGATGCCTCGTTCAAGGCTCTGACATTCCAGGGGGTCATGGCATTCATGATGTTCTTCGGACTGGCCGGATTATTCGTTCTGAAGTCAGATGGTTCAGATCCTGTGGCAGTTGCTGTCGGGGGAATCGCAGGAACTGCTTCGATGTATGGGACGGCCAAATTGTTTGAGCTTTTCCTGGCAATGCAATCCACCGGGAATGTGGAGATTGAGGACGCGGTTGGGTGCAAGGGGACTGTATACCTCGTGATACCTCACGAGGGCGTCGGACAGGTACAGATAGAGACTGGAGGCTCACTTTCTACCTACAACGCAAGATCAGCCGACCAGCAGGAGATAGGCACTGGAAGAATGATCGAAGTGGTGGGAACCATGGGAGAGGTCCTACTGGTGAAGAGGATTTGAAATTCCCTGAAGTATTTGCTCCACCAATGCAATCTTTCGCCTTCGCCGGGAAAGACTTCATGACTGTGAACTCCCTCTTGGGTTCAGGAGTGACTACGAATGGCAACGGCAGGAGCAATTGGAACGATTGGAATTTTTGCGATAATACTGGTACTAGTGGCAGTGGTGATATTTTTCTCACAGAGGTACAAGAGATGCCCACCCGATCAAGTAATGGTGATTTACGGGCGGACGGCAAAGCAGGCAGATGGTAAGGCGAAGCCTTCCAAGGTAGTGCACGGAGGGGCTGCCTTGGTATGGCCCCTGATTCAGGACTATGCATACATCTCCTTGAAGCCAATGCCGATAAATATCGACCTGAAGGGCGCCCTTTCACTCCAGAACATTAGGATCAACGTCCCTAGCACATTCACTGTTGGTGTTAGCAAGGAGCCATCCATAATGGCCAATGCCGCAGAGAGACTTCTGGGATTCAAGATTCCCGAAATTGAGAAGCTCGCCGAGGAAATCATCCTTGGTCAACTACGTCTCACAGTTGCGTCTCTAACAATTGAGCAGATTAACCAAGACAGGGACGCCTTCCTCTCTCTGATAACTCAGAACGTTGATCAGGAGCTAAGGAAGTTCGGACTAACCCAGTTGAACGTTAACATCGTCGACATCACTGACGAGTCAGACTATATCGAGAGTATCGGTAAGAAGGCGGCTGCAACTGCTGTCGAGAATGCACGTGTTGACGTTGCAAACGCCGAGAGAGATGGTGCGATAGGGGCAGCCGAGGCAAACAAGGAGAGGGAGATCCAGGTCGCCAATGCAAACGCAGATGCTGAGATGGGCCGAAAGGAGGCAGAGCAGAGGGAGAGGGTTTTCGTCGAGCAGCAGGAGGCAATGGCGATTGCCGGTGAGAATACGGCACAAGCCGAGATAGCCAACGCGAATGCCGATCTGGCCGAAGCGGAAGCCCATGCAAAGAAGAGGGCCGATGTCGCCTCGGCCCAAGCAGAGGCGGAGATTCAGCGAGCCTTCTATTCCGAAGAGGAGGAGAGGCTGCGTGCTACAGAAATCGTCCAAATCAGCATCCAGAAGCAGCAGATAGAGATCGCTGCTGAGGCAGAGGCAGAGAGGCAACGAAGAGTGGCTCGCGGTGAGGCAGACGCCATTCTCGCCAAGTATGAGGCCGAGGCCGCAGGTATCCAGAAGGTCCTTGACGCCAAGGCCAAGGGTTACGAGAACCTTGTCTCTAGTGCTTCAGGAGATCCCAAGGCTGCGGCTACTCTACTGATGGTTGAGAAGATAGAAAGTATGGTTTCAGCGCAGGTAGAGGCAATTAGGAACCTCAAGATAGACAAGATTACTGTTTGGGACAGTGGGAACTCCGCAGACGGAAACTCCGCTACAAGCAACTTCGTTAGTAGCCTAGTACAGAGCCTCCCGCCAATACATGATGTGGCTAAGATGTCAGGTGTCGAACTACCTGACTATCTCGGCTCAATGACCGAAGACGAGTCCTGATTGGGTATCAGACACCCTCTTGTGCTCGACCTAACTGGGCGTACCATGGAAGATACGGGCGTCGTAATTGTCGGAGGGGCCAGGACCCCTTTCTGTGAGTGGCTTGGAGGCAAGAGGGGCGACGGTGGGCCGGGAGGGCGACTTTCTTCTGTTAGTGCTGAGGAATTAGGATCTATTGCCATAAAGGGGGCTATGGAGAAGACAGGAACGGACCCAGGCGAGATCGACCACGTGATTATGGGGCACGCCCTTCAGACATCTTCACAGGCTATTTTTGGGGCTCGTCGGGCTGGACTGATGTCTGGAATACCTCATCAGGTTCCAATGCTCACATTGAACAGGCTTTGCGGCAGCGGATCTCAGTCCGTCGTTAATGCTGCTCAGATGATCATGCTTGGGGAGGCAGATGTAGTGGTGGCTGGGGGGATGGAGAACCTCAGCCAAGCCCCCCACGTACTCCGAGACATGCGTGATACGTACAAGCTCGGTAGGCCGCCCAGACAGGGCGATGAGATTCCAAGGAACATGGAGGACTATCTTTTCACAAATCTCAGGGATGATGTCTGCGGATTTTTTATGGCCCAAACAAGTGACGAGTTGTGTCGAAGAGTTGGTGTAACTAGGGAGGAGGCAGACAGGTTTGCTGCGATCAGTCACCAGAAGACTGAGAGAAGTATTTCCGAGGGTATTTGGAAGCAGGAGATAGTGGAGGTCGAGACGCCTGAAGGCTTAGTAGGGCATTCCGACGAGGATCATGTGGTGATTGGCACTACCGAGGAGTCACTTTCTACTCTGCGTACCCATTTCGGTCCTGAATCCCTAGTTACTGCCGGAAATGCCTCGGGAGTGGTAGACGGAGCGGCTGCATTGGTTGTAAAATCCGCATCTAGGGCAGCAGCCGACGGCGACTCCCCATTGTCCAGGATAGTCTCGTGGGGCATTGTTGGGCTCGAACCTGCAATAATGGCGCACGGCCCGGTCCCAAGTAGCATACTCGCTTTGGAGAAAGCCGGACTAGAGGCCAGCGAAATCGATTTGTGGGAAATAAACGAGGCTTTCGCGGGGCAATGTGTTGCCTGCATCAAGGATCTTGGGATAGATCCCGAGAAAGTGAACGTCAATGGTGGTGCTGTGGGTCTGGGACACCCTCTCGCTGCAACAGGAACTAGGCTCCTCCTCACTCTCTCTTTGGAGCTAAGAAGAAGGGGCGGAAGATATGGAGTAGCGACTGCGTGCATCGGAGGAGGACAAGGAATTGCCGTAGTAATAGAGTCGCTGAACGCGAGAAATTGATTCCGTAGCATTAATCCGTGCCGATATGGGCCATCTGTGTGATAGCATGAGTGCGAGTAGGAAGAGGAGCCTTGTAAAGACCCTCACTTGGAGGATTATCGCTACAACCGACACTTTCATCCTGACTCTTCTGGCCTCAACATGGTTTTCCGAGGATTTGGGGATTGAATCAACTGAGGCCTTTGCACTTGCTGGTACTGTTGCCGGTTTGGAAGTCGTAACAAAAATGATCCTGTACTACCTGCATGAAAGGGGATGGAGTTCCTTGGATTGGGGGCAGGATGAAGAAGCCGAACTAGAAAACTCCGAGTAATTCAGTGAAGATGGCCCATCCAGCTATTATTGCGCCAAGCGAAGAACCGATGTTCCCCAGTGCGGTAACAAGCAGAACCTTGCCAACCCGGTTTTTCCATAGCAGAGATGTCGAGTCCATCGTTAGGAAATCACTGGCATCCTTCCCAGTCGGCGAAGCGACCTTCAGTTGCGTGTATCCTGCGAACCACCCAGCGGCCACTGTTGGATTAAGGGATGTAATTGGGGATGCTACTGCCCCTACAATGACAGAAAGAGGATGTCCCCGGGCAATCGCAACTCCGAGTCCTGCAAGGACCGCGTTCAGAATAAGCCATGTCTCAGCAGTCTCTCGTAATTCGCTGAAGTTGCCATTCTGAACCATCCACAAGCATGCACCTACTAGGGCCAGAGGAATCCCCCACATTACTGCCCGTGGCCAGATCGACTTGCTAGGCATTTCGATAAGTCCCGCCATCCTATCCCCGTCTACCTCCTTGGAGTCCGATAGGTGCTGGACAATTCCGTTGATATGCCCAGCTCCAACTATGGCGAGAATCCTGCCTCCCTTCTCTTTCCTGATTTGTTTTATCCTACTAGCGATGTATTCATCGCGTTCGTCAATCAGAACCTCTCCTGCCTTAGGGGCAACGGAGCGAGCCTCCTCCATTAGATTACTCAGGAGGTCTGTATCCTCTAGGACCTCGTCCAGATCGACCTCCTCATCTTCCTCATCGGCCCAAAGTAACGCGTCTAGAACTCTCCATTTCTCCCTAATACTCATCTTCCCCCATGCCCTTCTAAGGGTTGAAACAACGTCTCTATCTACCAATTCAACTGGGATTTCAGCTTCTTCGGCTTCCAAAACAGCCGCTAAAAGCTCTGCACCGGGCCTTTCACCAGTTGAGACTCCCATTCGGCGCTGCTCGGCAGCAAGAGCAGTCTGCAAAATGATCATCGCCGACTTTCCTTCATTGATGATCTTCAGAAGGTCCTCGGAATCGATTGTTTCCGGTTCCGTCAGAGAAGCCATCCTAGACTCGCACAGTTCCACGGCAACTATGTCTGGCGAGTATTCGGAAATCTGCTCCTTGACCAGTTCAACCGACTTACTGCTCACATGAGCAGTCCCGATGATCCTCAGGCTCCCATCAAAATCAATCACATTGGAGCTATTTGCCATGATTCCACCCAATTCCATCCATCACAGAGAACAAATCGGAATGCTCTTTGACATCGTGAACCCTGATGACATCCACGCCCTTGACCCTGGCCATAGCGGCAACTCCAAGAGTTCCAGCAAGCCTTTCCTCGGACAAATCTCTTCCAAGCATCTGCTTGAACATACTCTTACGACTCACACCCCACATTAGACCCATGTCCTCCGTTGGGACCACCGATCTTCCAGACGAGAGAAGTGAGATATTGTGTTCTAGCAACTTTCCAAACCCTATTCCAGGATCAACAATGATTTTCGAGGGATCAACTCCTGCTTCAGTCAACTTCCTCGACGAATAAAATAGCCTATCCCGAACTTCCTTCACAACATCCCCATAACTAGGGTCATCTTGCATATCCTGCGGTAGCCCCTTCATGTGCATTATGCATATTGGACACCCAGTTTCGATAATCAGATCCGTCATCCCTTCGTCTCCAAGTGATGAAACATCATTCACCATGTCAGCCCCCGCATCCAGCGCCATTCTAGCTATCGACTCCCTCCTTGTGTCAATGGATATCCCTACTTCGGGCAATGCGTCCCTGACTGCCTCAATTACAGGTATCACACGGCGCGCTTCCTCTTCATGACTAACTTCGACGGCCCCGGGCCGAGTCGACTCGCCCCCTATGTCTATCCACTCCGCACCTTCTTCAAACATACCGGTCGCTTTCTTGACTGCATTTTCTATTCCTTCCACCCTAGAACCAGCGTGGAATGAGTCTGGAGTCACATTTAGCACCCCCATTATACGGGGAAAACCGTTGTCGCGGCGTTTTAGGATAGGTCGCCAGTCGGCCATGTGTAGGGTGCCATTAGTCGCATGCTTTATGATGTGACGGAGGCCGATTAACGCGATGGTAATGGGAGACGAGGTCCTAGATGAGCCTCTCAATGCCCCTACAGGGGCAATTTCGGCACCTGAGGTCTCCGAAGGGCCAACTAGCGAGTCTCTTGAGTTGATGGAGTCAATTATCCAAAGGTTACAGCCCTCAGACAGGCACGATATCAGGGACATGATTAGCTACAGGGCCCAGGTTTCTGGAGGTATGATTGCAATGACTTTGGTGTTTTGGTGGATTTCAATCGACAAAGGCGCTGAGTCACTTGGGGATTCAGAAATCCCTCTGTCAGCCTTTGGGGGATTCACATTTAGGGAGATTAGTATGATCGTCCCCGCCCTTTCTCTACTTGCTACTCTTGTAATGTCAATAGGAAGGGAAACAGGGAATGCGATTCTGAACAACATAGGAGGCGGGTTAATCGTGCTCGTCGTTTTCTATATATCTGAGCCATTTGGCAGTACCATATTTGGATCAGGAATAGATGCCCAATCAGCAGCATTCGCCTCAGGACGTCTAGTAGCCATGGCACTAATGATCGGCCTAGCAACCAAGTTCTTCTGGGATGCTATTCTTTTGCAGTGGGTGAGAAGTACTATGATGAATATGGGTGTAGACTTATTCCCGTCCGAAGAGCAAGAGGAATTCGTCGGTCTTGCCGATGAGGCACCCCCTCTGGGGTGAGTCAGTGAGCGAGCAAATGAAGCCCCGACTATCTGTATTGAGACTTGGCCATAGGATGGAGAGGGATAAGAGGATTACATCGCATCTAGGACTTACAGCTAGGGCATTCGGCGCAGACGAAATAATCCTCTCAGGAGAAGAAGACGATACGCCCTTGGAGACGTGGGAAGCAGTCTCTGAGAGGTTCGGAGGAAAACTGGAGTGCAGGTACGAACCCAAGCCCATGGGGTGGTTGCGCGCCTTTTCCAAAGGGGGCGGGACGATTGTCCACCTGACCATGTACGGGAAACCATGGCGAGAGGTCTCCGAAAAAATCCCCTTCGATCGCCCAGTAGCAGTCGTGGTAGGAGGCACCAAGGTCCCAGGAGAGCTCTTTGGGATCGCTGATTATAATGTGGCAGTTGGTAACCAACCACACTCTGAGGTAGCAGCTCTGGCAGTATTTCTAGACACTTGGAGGGGTGAATTGGAACCTGAGAGGTTCTCTGACGGCTTGGTCGAGGTTTTACCTAGTGATAGTGGCAAGAAGATAGTAAGTAGGGAAGATTAGCACCCAGAAAAACGCCCTTCCTTTCTCAATGATTAAGAGTCTTACTTGAGCAGGTTCGCTGATGTCGGCAACCGGGACACGACACGGATTCGTTCCCGGTGCCGGTATCCCGGGTGTTGAAGATCCTCCAGCTTTCCAAGATGCGGCAGACCTATTGCTTGATTCCAAGGCAATGGATCAGCCTAGCGACGACTCCGGGCTACTTATCCTCGCAGATGGTACTAGGTTCACAGGAAGACTCTTCGGGGCTGACGCGATAGCTCAGGGGGAACTGGTTTTCACCACTGGCATGTGTGGCTACCAAGAGAGCCTAACCGACCCTTCATTCGCCGGACAGGTACTCACATTTACCTGGCCGCTTCTGGGGAACTATGGGATAATCCCCGGAATTTCCGAGTCATCAGGAGTTCACCCCAGAGGAGTTGTTTGCAGACAGATGATGGGGGACCCAGATCATAGGGACTCTATTGGGAGCATCCATGACTTACTCGCAGCTCATGGCGTCCCCGGCATCCAAGGGGTTGACACCCGGGCAATCACCAGAAGGGTGAGGGAGCATGGAACGCTCCTTTGTGTGTTCGGCCCGCAGAGTATGGAGAAAGAGATGGAGAGGGCCCTTTCATCAATGAAACCCCCTGATTTGGATGATTTGGTTGAATCGGTGACTCTTGAGAAACCCGTATTGATAAATCCCGGTGCGCACGATGGAGGGGGGAAGAATCTGCCTAGATTGGCAGTTTTGGATTGTGGCATTAAGCACAATATCCTCAGGGAACTCTCAAAGAGATTTGAGGTGGTCTGGTGCCCCGCATCCCTCAGCTTCGATGAAATAATGGCTGAATGGAGGCCCGATGCACTATTCGCGTCAAATGGGCCCGGTGATCCCGCTCATCCGGGTTCCGCAACAACAGCCAGGAATACTCTCGCAAGAGCAGTAAGGGAAGACATGCCAGTCATGGGAATTTGTCTAGGCCATCAGCTCATGGGTCTTGCTGCAGGGCTTAGGACATACAAATTGAGATATGGGCATAGAGGGGCAAATCAGCCAGTATTGGACTTGGTGACCGGAAAGGTGGATATCACTAGCCAGAACCATGGTTTCGCAGTTGAAGACCCGGAAAGAGGAATGCTCGCACCACACCCTAGCGGCGCATGCTCTGAATCTGGCGAGAATACTCTCGAAGCCGACTTCGAGGTTAGGCATGTCAATGCCAACGACAGGACTGTAGAGGGTCTCGATTTGGTCGGAAAGCCAGCGTTCACAGTTCAATTCCATCCCGAGGCATGCCCCGGTCCACATGACGCATCTCCCCTTTTCGATAGATTTGCTGAAATTGTGGAGGATCACCTGTCAGGTGACCCACAGGCTGCGATCATTGGAGGAGGCGGAAGCTGATGCCTCGTCGCAATGACCTCCATAGGATAGTTATCCTGGGTAGCGGGCCAATCAGGATAGGGCAAGCCGCTGAGTTCGACTTCTCCGGTTCTCAGGCATGCAGAGCACTACGCGATGATGGATACGAGGTCATCCTGATAAACTCCAATCCAGCTACAATCCAGAACGACCCAGAGATGGCAGACAGGATATACATCGAACCACTACTTCCTGAGGTAGTCAGGAGAATTCTAGAGATGGAGAAGCCCGACGCACTTTTGGCTGGTATGGGCGGCCAGACCGCTCTGAATATCGCCTCAGCTCTAGCAAAGGATGGAACTTTGAACGAGTTAGGGGTGGAGCTGATTGGATGTGATTTAGCTTCGATTGACGAGGCAGAGGATAGGGATCTATTCAAGAGGGTCTGCGAGAGCATCGACCTCCCTGTGTGTGAGGCTGTAGCATGCTCGTCAATCGAAGAGGTGCTTTCTGCCGCTGACAAGATAGGGCAGTTCCCTCTCTTGATTCGTCCCGCCTTCACCCTGGGAGGATTAGGCGGTGGCACCGCATTCAACAGGGGGGAATTGGTCGAGATAGCTAGTCAGGGACTCCTCCAGTCAGCCATAGGGCAAGTCCTCATTGAGGTCAGCATACTCGGGTGGCAAGAGCATGAGTACGAGGTAATGAGGGATGCATCGGATAATGCAATAATTGTCTGCACCATGGAAAATCTAGACCCAATGGGAGTCCACACAGGGGAGTCGATCGTTGTCGCCCCTCAGCAGACTCTATCGGACCAGGATCACCAAATGCTACGAGATGCAGCACTCAAGTTGATTCGTAGACTAAACATCAAGGGAGGCTGCAATGTCCAATTTGCAGTCGAACAGTCAACCGGAGATTACAGAGTCATCGAGGTAAATCCAAGAGTTTCGAGGTCTTCCGCATTGGCATCTAAGGCCACAGGATACCCGATAGCCAGAATGGCTGCACTGATAGCTGTTGGATACACTCTGGATGAGCTGCCGAATCCAATCACAGGAGAGGGAACTACTGCTGCATTCGAGCCCACACTTGATTACTGCGTGGTGAAAATACCCAGATGGCCATTCGACAAATTCAGGACTGCAGATAGGACGATTGGGACTTCGATGAAGTCAACTGGGGAAGTCATGGCGATAGGGAGGTGCTTCGAAGAAGCATTCCTCAAGGCATGGGCCAGTCTGGAATACGGCCAGCCACATCCAAGACCACTGACCATGGCCGACGCGTCCGGTGGCGAGACTATGGATGAGAGGGCCTCCGAATCCCTCCCAACGGCTATTCTTGAGGACTGGCTAAGAATCCCTACCGACAGGAGAATGGGCGCACTGATGGAGGCCTTCAGGAGGGGCTATTCGATAGAGGATGTCCGTGACCTCACAGGGGGCGTTACAAGGTGGTTCTTGCATAGATTCGAGAACATGGCCGCTATAGAAACTGAAATACGAGCAGCCGGGGAAATGGGTGTGAGGCCTCTGGATGTTCCTGAGTCCCAATTGAGGTCTTGGAAGGGAGCAGGATTCACAGATCTACATATCGCAGATGCACTAGCGGGATTTCCGTCTTCGGGATTCAAGGAACTCCCTGCGGGCAGGGATGAGTCAGCAGTCACCTCCAGGAGACACCAAATAGGCATTCACCCAAGGTTCAGAATGGTCGACTCATGCGCAGCAGAATTCGCTGCTGTCACACCCTACTACTATGCTACTTACGAGGGCGGCTCCGCGCCTTCTGGAATAGACCACGTCCCTGGCTTGGAAGATTTCACCAAGCAGAGAATCGTAGTCATTGGTTCTGGGCCAATAAGAATTGGTCAGGGAATAGAGTTCGACTATGGATGCGTCCACGCGGTAGGGGCTATTCGTGACATGGGTCATGAGGCGATCATTGTAAACAACAACCCGGAAACAGTATCTACCGACTTCGACACCAGCGACAGACTCTATTTTGACCCCCTCTCGTTGGAATCGGTCTCAGAGATTTTACTCCGTGAGAAAGCCCATGGAATACTACTTCAATTCGGAGGACAGACGGCAATCAACCTCGCTTTGCCCCTTGCAGACAGCCTCCCTCACCTCTCATCGATGGGACTTGATCTAGTGATTGAAGGAACTACTCCCGGGGCCGTGGACGAGGCAAGCGACCGTGAGAGATTCGAGGAATTCGCAGAGAGAAACGGTCTAAGGATGCCCAGAGGTTCCACCGCAATAGATCCCGAGGGTGTGAGAAGGGCAGTGGCCGAGATTGGCTACCCTGTACTGATTAGGCCTTCTTATGTCCTAGGGGGAAGGGGCATGGAGATACTCTCCGACGACAGACAGTTGAATGCATACATGGATGAGGCATACCTAGCGCCTGACAGGCCCCTGCTCATTGATGAGTACCTCGGCAACGCCGTGGAGTTGGACGTTGATGCAGTTTGCGACGGAGAACAAGTATTGGTTGGCGCGATTATGGAGCATCTTGAGGAGGCAGGAATCCATTCTGGCGACTCAACTTGTTTCATACCTCCGCAGAACATTTCACAGAGCGTTCTATCAGAGGTCGAGGAATGGACCAAGAGGATCGGAATCAGACTAGGCATTAGGGGCTGCTTCAACATCCAATATGCAATCCGGGACGAAGTCCTTTACGTTCTAGAGGTCAATCCAAGGGGCTCCAGAACGTTCCCCTTTGTTGCAAAGGCAACAGGCGTTCCTTTGGCTAGGATTGCTGCTAGGCTCGCACTGGGGGAGAAGCTCTCCGACCTAGAGATCCCTGAACCTCAGACGGAAGCGGTCTGCGTCAAGGCACCAGTTTTCCCCTTCATCAAACTAAGGGGACTTGATCCGGCACCGGGCCCAGAGATGAAGTCAACAGGCGAAGTAATGGGGTCCCACGTAAGACCCGCAGCAGCTTATCTCAAAGCCAGACTTGCAACAGAATTGCCAGTACCGACCACGGGCGGTGTGTATATTACCGTGAAGGACGAGGACAAGCACGATATGATTGAATTGGCCAGAAGGCTTCACGACTTGGGATTCCGTTTACATGCGACCAGAGGTACAGCACGGGTACTTCGTGAGGCAGGAGGAATCGAGGTTGAGACGTGCTACAGAATAGCCGAGAGAATGTCTCCCGACGCACTCGATCTGATGAGGAAGGGAATGATTCAGCTGGTAATAAACACCCCCCGATCTACGGGAGGGGCCGTTTTGGATGGCAATATGATGAGAAGACTAGCTGTGGAGTTGAACATCCCATTTGTCACTACGATGGCAGGGGCAAGGATGGAGGTGGAGGCGATAGCTGAGATGCAGGTCGGCACTCCGGAACCAAGGTTGTTGGAAATAGCGACCTTGAGTTGATTTACTCGTTGAATATCCTCGACGATATTTCCTTCAGAGAGATTTCGCAGAACTCCCCCTCTACAAGGCCATAATCGGATAACTCCATGTTTCCTGTAGATTCCCTATGTAGGCTCAGAACCAAATTCCCGAGCATCTCGAAGATCCTCCTGACCTCCCTCTTCCTGCCCTCTTCGATAGTAAGTATGGCACAATTTTCTCCTTCCAGGGTGATATCTGCCTTCTTGGAAGTGTAATTCTCGCTCTGCTCTCCATCTGAAACCGAGACTCTGACCCCCTCACGAATTGATCGAACCTGTTCCTCGTCGATTATTGACTGGGTCTCGACTCTGTAAGTCTTCCCAATTCCTCCTTTCGGATCTGTAATCCTATGGGCAATTTTTCCATCAGTTGTGACTAGCAGAAAGCCCGTAGTTTCTTCATCGAGCCTACCGACAGTGACCAGTGAATTAAATGTCCTAGAATCCATAGTGCCTCTGAAAATTTCGAAAACAGAATTCTTGCCAAGCCTAATCTCCTGTTTGTTCAATCTTGAGCATATCGTCCCGGCCGGTTTATTCAGAAGGAAATACCTCTCTCCCTGAGGAAGCTCGAGAATCTTGCCGTCGAACGAAACAACTCTCTTGCTTGGGGTGAATTCGTATGCTATATCCTTGACGATTTTGCCATTTACGGCAACACGTCCGGACCATATTGCATCCTTAACATCAGCTTTAGACTTGAATATCCCACATTTTGAAAGAAATTGATGGAGCCTCATAATTTCTACTTCCGCTCCAAGCTCAATCTATCCTAAATGTGCATACCTCGGGCCTTGAGAAGAACCGATGCCTATTCCTTGCAACTATGTTGTAGACCATGTCCCTAATTGGAAGTGGCACTAACCAAAGAATTGGAAACCACATTCTCCAATACCACTTGAGGTAAAGTAGGCATCTAATTGCCGCAGAAGATTTGACGAAAACCTCCTCTCCTCTGAAAAGATAGACTGTATCGGCATCCATCTTCCATTTCTCCAAGCCAGAGATCATTTCTTGTCCCTCGATGGAAGCAATTTCCCTGTATGCTATGTCAGCCCCCCTGTGTAGCCTGGGGTCCATGAAAAAGGCCAATCCGTGACATAGTCCACAGTCCCCATCTAACAGGAGGGCGTCCCGTCCTTCTTGAATACGCAATTTCAGACCTCCTCTACCGACCAAGTATGAACCAGTACCCCTTCCGACATATGCACCAAATCAGGATTGAGAAGGTCCCCTATCCCCAAGTCATAAATCTCGGTCAGCGAGTTTGAATTTATCGAAACTCGACCCTCCCTGAACTTCCATGGATCATGTTGTGTATGTGCGATGCAAAGTTTACCGCCGTGGACAGTGTAGAGGCAATATCTCTCAAATAGAAACTCTTCGAGAGTCCCTTCTTCAGCTTCTCTAATTTTGCCAATCGCCTCGCATGACCCCATGATGCCAACATCCCCACCCCCCCTCTTGCTATTCCATCTGTAGGTCCATCCCGTGACTTCCAATCTAGCCTTGCAATACCTGTATGGTAATCCATATGCCCAAGGCGCATAGGCGCACGTAACCATGCTCTGTGCGTCAAGAGTGATGAACAGAACTCCAGACTTACCATTCTTCGTCACGTATGTCCTGATGTTGAATTCTGGGAAGGTGGAAATTCCAGGAACGCTGAAAGCTAGCCTAGGTCTAACGTTAGTCATCATGAATGGTATCGTCCCAACGTATGCCTTTCCCTCAAATGTATCCAATTCGAGGCCTTCAGGGATGTATGGGAGAAGCCTCTCCGGAGAAACTTCCCAGTGGAGGAAAGTTAGGTTTCTCCATTCCTGGACCAGTGAATGACTTCTGGATGGCATTGGGAATGGAAGGTGATCAGTCCTCATCAATGCCCCCTCTTCAGACGCTAGAAATGACTCCAATTAGAGATTCTCTATCCATCTCAGCCATCAGGGAGCTAATTCTCGGACCGTAATTCCTTCCAAGTATTACTAGGTACAGGGATACATATGCCTGCCTGTTACCAATACCTGACTTCGATGCAGATGAACGTACCGCTTCACTTATTGAATCCTCATCCCATTCGCAAGACTCCAGACTCTCGGCAACTAATCTGAGGAAAGAACGGGCCTCCTCGCCGATTTGAGAACGGGCCTCCTCCCCTACTTCACTCTGAATGACTATTCTCGAGCCTTCTGGAAAGTGATCTCCCCCTATCCAACTTCTCATCTTCTCCAACCTACTTTTCAACGAAGTACCGGGCTCACCCGAAAGATGCCCACTTCTCCTTAGGGAGCTCCAAATACTATCGTCGTCCGACTTTATCTGGGCTAGCATAGAGAGGTGCCTGAATGAAACCCCTCCAACGGAGTCAGAAGGATCCGAGTCACGAGAAACCTGGCTAAGCCTCATCGCTCCCCTTCGAGTCTCCACAGATATTCTCTTCCTCTTGCTCATGCCCTCTTCTTCAGTGGGGGGTTTGGAAACTAGACGTTCGTATTCATCAGCTGTAAGAAACATCATTCCTCCAGTGTCGAACTCAATGTGACGATTCATTTTGCTTCTAGCAATGACATATCGGAGAATTTCTGGAGGAACTATGGAAAGAGCTTCCATCGGACCTATAGTCACCCCAGCGGAACTTGACATTGGCCCCATCCCTTTGAGCTGAATCCACTCATAGACCATCTTTTCAGGGGGATTTCCGCCTAGAAGTTTGCAAATCGGTATTCCGGTGTCGTAGCTACCTCCTGCGGCACCATGGTCCTTGCCCGCCGGCTCACAAGTTACGCCATGTATCGCCCATCTTGCTGACCAGTCTATCCTCCAGGGCATCTTCCCTTCGGCTAGCCTGATGTCTGATTTCCCCTCTACCCCCTGTTCGTCTATCCAATGGACGAATGGCCTATTGTATCCCGTCACTCTGACTCCATCCAAGCTCCCGTTCGAACCGAGTGGGCTGTATGGGAACCAATCCTCAGGAAGTTCCCTTCCGGAGACTGACTCTATGATCTCGTGAATCTCGTCCCTTTTCGTTATTGCAAGGTCAATCATTTCCGCAAACTCGCCGTTTTTGTAAGTCTCATGATTCATTATCACCTCGGGCTCAACCCCAATTTGCTTGAGTGCTTCAAGGAATGGTCGTAGGAAGAATTCGGCGTAACTGCCTCCTTCTGGATCAGGCTCACCATCATCCCCCGGAGCTGGGATATTCGCTAATGGTACACCGATATAGGATTCGTAAGAGGGTGAAAGAAAGTCATAGACCCTACGAAGGGGATCCATCGAGTCCACAATGAAAACGTATCTAGATTCAAGGCCAAAGTCTAGGCAGGCTCTATGAATCATCTCTGCAGATAGAATCTCCCTGAGGTGCC
>CETH01041625.1_pt1 | contig 20395 bp, 17 predicted proteins | sample 361461 | NCBI WGS metagenome assembly CETH01 (sample SAMEA2622695, study PRJEB7988) | marine metagenome | isolation source: saline water (ENVO:00002010), including
CTCTCGGTGTAAACGAGATGCTCTACCAACTGAGCTAACCGCCCCAATTCAACAGATCAGACATATACAACATTAAATTTGCAATGTAAAAAGCAAAAACAAAATTATGTAAATTAACGTTTATTAAATGTAGTATTTGGAATTATGATTATTCAATGTACGGCTTGTGAAAAGAAATTTACTGTGCCTGATGCCGCAATTACGGCTAATGGGCGTTTAGTACAATGTAGCTCATGCAAAAATCAATGGACACAGTATCCTATTAAACCAAAAAAGGACTTGGTCAAACAGTTTTCTCCTACAAAAAATATATCAGTGAAAAAAGCAAAAAAGAAAAAAACGGGTCCAGCTCCTTATTCAAAAGAATATATGCAACAAAAATGGGGAACATCTGTTCAAGAATATTCTTTAGGAAAGGGTATTTCAAATAAGACAAAAAATTTGAACAAAAAAAATAAAAAACAAAAAAAAATATCAACTAAAGTTATAGAAAAACCAGGATTTGGTTTTTTTAATTATTTAATTACTTTTGGGGTTTTGTTTACATTTTTTGTTGGAATATTAAGTTTTGAGAGAACAAGACTATCAAGAAAATTTCCTTTTCTTGAACCGTATATTAATCATTTTTTTGAAACGATAGATAATTTTAAAATTTTAATACTTGATTTTTATAAGTAAGAATTTATGAAAAAAAATTCTTCTTCATTGTGGTCGCCTGATGAAGATGTAAAAAAAAATTCAAATCTAGAATTTTTTTGTAGAAATCTTAGTAGAAAAAATCTTTTAAAATATAAGTCTGATTTTAAACATATTTGGAAATGGTCAGTAAATAAACCAGAAATCTTTTGGCCCGAAGTATGGGATTACACAAGAATTAAAGGAATAAAAGGAAAAACTTTTTTAAAAAAAAATAAAATATTTTATAAGAATTCTTTTTTTCCAGATTCTAAATTGAATTATGCAGAAAATCTTTTGTCAAAAAAAAATGATGATATTGCTATACATTTTTTATCTGAAAACAAAAATGAAAAAAAAATGACCTGGAAAAAATTAAATGAAAATGTTTGTAAATTTTCATATTTTTTAAAAACAATTAATATTAAAGAAGAGGAAAGAGTTGCTGCATACGTTCCAAATACAATAGAAACTATCGTGTCTTTCTTGGCTGTTTCAAAAAATGGTTTGATTTGGTCTTCTTGTTCTCCTGATTTTGGAAGTAAGGGAGTGATTGATAGATTCTTTCAAATAAAACCAAAAATTTTAATTACATGTGATCATTATTTTTATAATGGTAAAAAAATTGATATTTTAGAAAAGATACCTGAAATATTAAAAAAAATTAAATCAATTAAAAAAGTAATTGTTTTTCCTTACGGTGATAATTTTAAAAAAAAAATTAATCCAAATTATTTAGATTTTTATTCTATTCTTCGGAACTCTAAAAATGACACTACTTTTAAAAAATTTAAATTCAATCATCCCCTTTATATACTTTACTCTAGCGGAACAACTGGTGTTCCTAAATGTATAACTCATGGAGCTGGGAACGTACTTCTTGAACATAATAAAGAATTTTCTTTACATTGTAATGTTACTGAAAATGATAAAATATTCTATTATACAACAACCGGATGGATGATGTGGAATTGGTTGGTTGGTGGTTTGTCATTAGGCGCGAGTTTATATTTATATGATGGATCACCTACTTACCCATCTAATGACACACTTGTTAAATTTTGTTCTAAAGAAAAGATTAATTTATTTGGAGTAAGTGCTAAGTATATTGATTTTCTTAAAAAAGAAAGATTAAACTTTAAGCATCTCAATTTATCATATCTAAAGATGATTGCCTCAACAGGTTCGCCGCTAGTTAAAGAAAGTTTTGAATATGTTTATAAAAATATTAAAAAAAATGTTCATCTTGCATCTATAAGTGGGGGTACTGATGTGGTTGGCTGCTTAGTTCTTGGAAATATTTTTACTAATGTTTATTCAGGTGAAATACAGGGCGAAAGCCTTGGAATTGATGTTGATGTATTTAATGATAAAGGAAAAAAAATTAATATAGGAAAAAAAGGTGAGTTGGTGGTTAAAAAGCCATTTCCCACAATGCCAATTAAATTTTGGAATGATATTAATTTTAAAAAATTTAAAAAAGCATATTTTTCAAAATATAAAAATATTTGGCACCATGGTGATTTTATTCAAAAAACAAGCCGAGGGGGGTTTATTATATTAGGAAGGTCAGATGCAACGTTAAATCCTGGCGGGGTAAGAATAGGTACGGCTGAAATTTATAGACAGGTTGAAAAAATTGAATTCGTGCGTGAAAGCTTAGTTGTTGGGCAAAGTTATAATAATGATATTAGAATAATACTTTTTATTGTTCTTAAAGGAAAAAACGGTCTAAAAGAAAAAGATATTAAATTTGTTAAGTCCCAAATAAAAAAAAATTGTTCTCCTAAACATGTTCCGCATAAAGTTATAGAAATTAAAGAGATTCCAAAAACAAAAAGTGGAAAAATTGTTGAATTGGCCGTTAAAAAGGCCATACACGGTGAGAAAATTGAGAATTTACAATCTTTGTCAAATCCACATAGTATTAATTTTTTTAAAAAAATTTATAAAACAGATTTGTTAAATGAATAGTAATAATGAAATAAAAGATATTCTTTTAGCGGTTGACTCTCTATTGCAGAAAGGCAATCATAAAGAAACTGATTTTACTAATACTTTAAATAAGCCTCTCATATTAGTTAATGAGGCCAAAAGTTTTAAAAAAGAAAATATACCAAAAGATACTGAAAGTATTATTTTACAAGCCGAAAGGTATTTGAAGAAATAATTTAGCTTTCTAAATCTTTTATACTCACAAAATGGTCAGAAATTTCATTATTATTTTTTTTTATATCCTCAAAAAAATTCCAAGCAAGCACAAGTATAGTATTATTTTTATCTAAAATTTTATCTTTACTAAAAATTGGAATTTTAACCCCTGGTATAAATTTTCCATGTTTTAATTTATTGTCCTCAACAATAAAATCTATCTCTGAAGAAATTCCAAAAAAGTTTAAAAATGTTGTTGCTTTAGCTGGTGATCCATAGCCAATAAGTTTTTTACCATTTAATTTTATTTTTTTTATATTTTTTTTAACATTTTTTTGAATTGTATAAATTTTCTCTGCAAATTTTTGATATGTCTTATAGTCTTTCAAACCATATTTTTCTTCCTCCTCTAATAAATTTTTAACACTTTTATCCGCTTTTGAATTTTTATCTTTTTTAATAAAAACTCTTAAAGACCCTCCATGTGTATTAATTTTTTCAGCTTTAATAATTTTCGCTTTAAATTGTTTAAAGAAATTTGATAAAGAGGTTAAAGACCAATAATTGTAGTGTTCGTGGTAAATGTTATCAAAAGTAAGATCTTTTATAGTATTAAGCAAATATTGTACCTCAATAACAATAGTTCCTTTATTTTTTAAAAGTTTCAACATACATAATGCCATCTCTTTTAGTTTGTCTGAATGAGCAAAAACATTAGAAGCAAGTATAATATCAGCATTTTTTTTAATTTTTTTTAAATTCTTTTCTTCTAAAAAACAATTAACTGTTTTTATTTTATTCTTGTTTGCTAGTTTTGCTAAATTCTTTGCTGGTTCTACACCTAAAATTTTTTTAAAACCTAGATCTTTAAAAGGTTTTAAAGCAACACCATCGTTGCTACCTATATCGATGATGTATGATTTTTTTGGAGATAATTTGAAATCTTTTATGTATTTGTGTGCAGAATTTTCAAAGTGCTTTCTAAATGATTGTGAGGTTGATGATGTATACAAATAGTTTGAGAACATCTTTTTGGAATCTACTGAAATAGAAAGTTGACAATTGTGACATACTGGACAATAATTTAACTCTAAAGGATATAGCTCACATTCATCGTCTTTTTTGTTCAATAGATTATTAGCTAGAGGTTGATATCCTAACGAAATAACTCTTTTTAAATTCGTATTTCCACAAGATCTGCAATCAAACTTATAGCAATTTAAAAGCAAGTCTTTTTCTTTTTCGGTAACAATATTGCTTTTAATAGTATGTGTTACCCCATAATTTTCATGCTCCCTTTCTCCTCTTACTAAATTTAAAAAAACTGTATCTTTTGTAAAAACCATTGTGTGTGCAACATTTGGTTTTATAATTGATAGCTGGCCTTCATTAACTATCTGTGTAATTTTTGGAGAATTTGGATTAAGCAAGTCTTGATAAACTTCTATTATTTGTCCTTTCGTGAATAAACATTTCTGTTCTTGCTGTGGGTGATAGTGGTTAGCCCTCATAGTTCCCTTTTTAGAATCTATTAAGCCAATCAAATTTACTGGTTCTGTAAGTTCGTGATTGCTTATTTTTCCTCTAGAGTCTTTATATTCATTTTCACCAATTTTTACATACTCTAAATCTTTAATTAAATCTTGTTTTGACCATTTGGATATCATTTCATTAATGCTTGTATCCAAATCATAAAGAAATTTGAAACCAGTATCCAAAATCTTTTTATTAGAAAGTGAATAACCTGGATTTGGAACTTTATCGTTGGTTTTAATAATTTTAGTTTTTTGATTAATTGTTTTACATTTGTTGGCAATACTCTCTACTGTCACATTGTCTTTAGATACGTTAAATATTTCATTTTTAATATCATCACTTTCTTCCATAAATTTAAAACATCTAGCTGTATCAATTAATGGTACAAGGCTTTTAAGTTGTTTGCCCCCTGCAAAAAGTCTTATTGTTCCATTTTGAGAAGCGATCATAGAAAATAAATTGGGCATAATGTTTAACCTTGTTGAGTCGTTTGAATAACCATAAACAGAGCCTAATCTTAAAATGATATAGTCTTTATTGGAATTTTTTATCTGTTCTTCGTTTTTGTCTTTTCCTAGAGCGTAAGGTAATACAGGAAATTTTTCATAATCCTCTTTTATATCTTCGGTTAATGAATCTTTTCCTTCGAATACAACGTGTGTCGATGGAAATATAATTTTGCATTTATCGGGTGTTTCAGACAAAACAATTGACGTTCCTTTCTCAGCAACATCGTTCATTTCTTTATCTTTTTGAATATTTAATTCTTCTTTAGTTCGAGCCACATCAGTAATTCCAGCCAAATGGTGAACTACGTCTGCGTCTTTAAGACAATCTTTAACAATATCAATATTTCTAATGTCTGAATGTATAAACTCTATATTCCAATTACGTAACTGATTAACTCTTTCTGAAATAAATCGATTGTCTATTACTGTAATTTTATTGTTCCAACTCTCACCTGAATAAATTTTGCAAAGCTGTGTACCAATATATCCAAGACCGCCAGTTATAACAATTTTTTTCATAGATCTACACTAATGTTAACTATAATAGATAATATTAAATTATAAATATACTAAACAATTAATGAGTGCTTGTAATTTCAGATTTTTCTTTGTTTTTATTAGAAACCTGGTCAATCTCTGCCCATTTAACAGGTTTTAATTCTTTTACTAAAGCATGTTTTAATACTTCATCAATAGTTTTAACGCTCACAATCTCTATACTTTTTCTTATAGTTTCTGGTATTTCTACTAAATCTTTTTGATTGTCATAAGGAATTAAAACTTTTTTTATTCCTGCTCTATGAGCGGCTAAAAGTTTTTCCTTTAAGCCACCAATTTGAAGTACATTCCCTCGTAAGGTAACCTCTCCGGTCATCGCAACATCTTTGTTGACTTCAACGCCTGTAATAGATGAAATAATTGATGTTGCTATTGCTATTCCCGCTGAAGGGCCATCTTTTGGTGTAGCTCCTTCTGGAACGTGAACGTGAAAATCTTTTTTTTCAAAAAGTGGTGGTATAATTCCAAATTCAAGAGATTTTGATCTAACATAAGACTTTGCGGCTTTAACTGACTCTTGCATTACCTCACCGAGCTTACCAGTTATTTGCATTTTGCCTTTGCCAGGCATATTTACTGACTCTATTTTTAAAATTTCTCCACCTACTTCTGTCCATGCTAGTCCAGTTGAAACTCCTACTTTATTTTCATTCTCCATTTCACCATAGTTATATTTTTTGACACCAAGATAACTATTTACATCTTTTTCAGAAAGATCTTGATTAACTTTTTCTTTAGAGTCTATTTTTTTTACCAATTTCCTAGCTATTTTGGAAATTTCTCTTTCGAGATTTCTTACTCCTGACTCTCTTGTGTAATCTCTTATAATTTTTTTAATAACCTCAGGAGAAATTTTCCACTCATCATTTTTTAATCCATTATCTTTACTTTGTTTGGGTATTAAAAATTTTTGAGCAATATTTGTTTTTTCATCTTCTGTATATCCAGGCAATCTTATTATCTCCATTCTGTCTAATAAAGGAGGTAAAATGTTCAAGGTGTTTGCTGTGGTAACAAACATTACATCAGATAAATCGTAATCAACTTCTAAATAGTGATCGTTAAATTGTTTATTTTGTTCTGGGTCTAAAGCTTCCAATAAAGCTGATGATGGGTCGCCTCTATAGTCGCTACCTACCTTATCGATTTCGTCTAATAAAAATAATGGATTTTTAGTTCCAGCTTTTTTCATCATTTGAATAATTTTACCAGGCAGAGATCCAATGTATGTTCGTCTGTGACCTCTAATTTCAGCTTCATCTCTAATACCGCCTAATGAAATTCTTACAAATTTTCGACCTGTTGCTCTTGCTATAGATTTTCCTAAAGAAGTTTTACCTACGCCAGGGGGTCCAACAAGACAAAGTATAGGGCCTTTAAGTTTTTCAATTCTTTTTTGAACGGCTAAAAATTCAATAATTCTCTCTTTTACTTTATCTAATCCATAATGATCTTCATCAAGAATATCCTGGGCTGATTTAAGATCTTTTATAATTTTACTTTTATTTCCCCAAGGTAATTCTATCATCCAATCTAAATAATTTCTAACAACTGTTGCCTCGGCTGACATTGGACTCATAGCCTTTAACTTTCTTAATTCTGCTAAACATTTGCCCTGAGCTTCTTTGGGCATTTTTGCTTTCATAATTGACTTAGTTAAGTTTGAAATTTCGTCTTTTCCTTCCTCTATTTCTCCCAATTCTTTTTGAATAGCTTTTAACTGCTCATTTAAATAATATTCTCTTTGAGTTTTTTCCATTTGATTTTTAACTCTTCCTCTAATTCTTTTTTCCATACTTATTACGCTTGTCTCTTTTTCTAAAATTTCATAAATTTTTTCTAACCTTTTCTTTAGGTTACTCAACTCAAGTAAGAGCTGTTTCTCATTAATTGGGATACTCAGATTAGATGCAATATTATCTGCGATATGACCAGAGTCTTTTAAAGTTTTGAGCGTTTTTACAAAGTCCATTGAATCTTTTCTGCTTATGCTTGACAGTTTTTCGAATTTTTTGATTAAATTTAAAGAATACAGTTTATTTTCTTCTGTTTCCTTTTCTGTTTCGATTGCTTCAATTTTGCAACTTAAATATTTTTTATTTTCATTACTAATTTCCTTAATCTTAGCTCTGCTCAAACCTTCGACTAAAACCTTAACTGTTCCGTCTGGTAATTTTAACAATTGTAAAATTTTGCTTAGGCAACCGTAAGAATAAATATCTTTTTCCTGAGGGTCGTCAACTTCTGAGTTTTTTTGTGTAACTAGAACAATAGATTTATCTGCCTTCATAACTTCTTCTAAGGCATTTATAGATTTTTTTCTTCCTACAAACAATGGAACGACTACAGAGGGAAATATCACTATATCTCTTAATGGTAATAAAGGCTTTTTAGTTTCTAAAGACATACAACTAATATGGCTACTTAGAAGTGGGATTTCAAGTCAAATTTTTAGCGCAGATAAGTATTTTTTTTTTACTTGCACATTTATGCAACAGATGAGGACTTGTCTTTTGAATATGTAATAATTGGTTCAGTTTTTCCTTTGACAACTGTTTTATCAACAGTCACTGATTCTACGTTCTCCATATCAGGAAGCGTAAACATTGTTTTTAACAAAATGGACTCTAGAATCGACCTCAGACCTCTTGCGCCTGTTTTTTTGTTTATAGCTTTCCTTGCAATCTCAACTAAAGCATCATCTCTAAATTCTAGCTTAACATCCTCAAACTCAAATAGTCTTTTGTATTGTTTAAGCAATGAATTTTTTGGTTCTTTTAAAATCTTTATCAGAGATTTTTCGTCTAAATCTTTTAAAGTAGCTATTATTGGCATTCTTCCCACGAACTCTGGTATTAATCCATATTTTATTAAATCTTCTGGTTCAAGCTTTGTTATGATTTCTGATATTGATTTATCTTCAAAACTTTTTACTTTTGCACCGAAACCAATTGAAGTTCCTTTTCCTCTACTTTCAATAACTTTATCTAAGCCAGCAAATGCACCACCGCAAATAAATAGAATGTTAGTTGTGTCTACTTGTAAGAATTCTTGTTGAGGGTGTTTCCTTCCGCCTTGAGGTGGGACACTTGCTATTGTTCCCTCCATTATTTTTAAAAGAGCTTGTTGTACTCCTTCTCCGGAAACATCTCTGGTTATTGATGGGTTTTCTGATTTTCTACTGATTTTATCAACTTCGTCAATGTAAACAATTCCTCTTTGAGCCTTTTCTACATTATAGTCTGCTGCTTGAAGTAATTTCAAAATTATATTTTCTACGTCCTCTCCGACATAACCTGCTTCAGTTAATGTTGTTGCGTCAGCCATAGTGAAAGGAACATCTAGAATTCTCGCTAAAGTCTGTGCTAATAAAGTTTTACCACATCCGGTTGGTCCAACTAATAATATGTTGGACTTAGATAATTCAACATCTTTATTTGTTTTAGACTCATGGTTTAATCTTTTGTAATGATTATGAACGGCTACAGATAAAACTTCTTTAGCATAAGGCTGTCCGATAACATAATCATCTAAAATTTTACAAATTTCTTTTGGTGTGGGAACGCCTTCTTGATGTTTTATTAAAGAGGTTTTATTCTCCTCTTTTATAATATCCATACACAGTTCTACACATTCATCGCATATGAATACTGTAGGACCTGCAATAAGTTTTTTAACTTCGTGTTGGCTCTTACCACAAAAAGAACAATATAAGATATTTTTATTTTTATCTGACATAACGAATCAATTTTCTTAATTTAAATCTTAGAACCTACTAAGGCAAGTAGAAGTTGTGTCTTATCCTATATATTGTGTATCAGTTTCTTTTTTCAACAACTTTATCTATTAAACCAAAATCCTTGGCTTCTTCTGCGGTCATAAAATTATCTCTTTCAAGAGCAGTTGAGATTTCTTTAACGGATTTTCCTGTATGTTTGGAGTAAATTTTATTTAATCTTTCTTTTAACAAAAGAATTTCTTTAGCATGTATTTGTATATCAGTTGCTTGTCCTTGAAAACCCGCAGACGGTTGGTGTACCATGATTCTTGAATTTGGTAGTGAAAATCTTTTTCCTTTTTCTCCAGCAGCTAAAAGAAAGGATCCCATTGAAGAAGCTTGCCCAATACACAAAGTAGATACTGGAGACCTAATATATTGCATAGTGTCATAAATACCTAGTCCAGAAGTTACTAATCCTCCTGGGCTATTGATGTAAAAATAAATTTCTTTTTTCGGATTTTCAGACTCCAAAAAGAGTAGTTGAGCTGTTACCAAAGAAGCAACGCTGTCATTAACCCCACCAACTAAAAAAACAATCCTCTCTTTTAGAAGCCTAGAATATATGTCATAGGCTCTTTCTCCTTTAGTAGTTTGTTCAACAACCATAGGAACAAGATTATTTAATTGTTCTTCAATTTTACGAATCATAGCAATACAGCTTATATAGATTAAAGAGAGTTTTTGCTAATTTTTTCTATTTTTTCTATTTTTTCTTTTTATTTTTGGACTTTATATGGTTTTTTTTAAGATCTTTTTTTTTTGACTCATCCTTGATTTCAGTAAACTTTTTTATAATTTCTTCGGCTTCTTTTAAATTTATATTCTTCTTGGTTAACTTACTTTTGCTTTTGACTAGATTGATGATCTTCTCCTCAAACAATGCGCCCTTGAGACTTGAAGCTGCACTTGGATTTTTTTGATAATATTCCATTACCATCTTCTCTTGACCAGGCATATTTGTAACTTGTTTTTGAATCTCACCTTTTATTTCATCATCGCTGACTTTTAGATTATTTTGTTCAGCAATTTTATTTAATATAATTCCAATTTTAATTCTAGATTTTGCAATTTTAGTATTTTTTTCTTTGTGTTTATCAAAATCTTCTTTTTTTAAATTTTGTGAAATAACTTTTGTTTCCTCTTCAACAAGATTTAAAGGAAGCTCCAAAGAGTGGTTTTCTTCGATCTGATCTAGAATTTTTTTCTTCTCTATAGCATCTAAGCTTCTTTTGTATTCACCCGATAATTGTTTTTTTATTAAACTCCTTAAATCGTTCAAATCTTTTGCCCCAATCTTTTTTGCAAATTCATCATCAACTTTGGTGTCTACAGACTTCTTTAAATTTACAATTTTGCAATTAAAATCAGTTTTTTTATTTACAAGATTTTTTTTCGGGTAATTTTTAGGAAGTTTAACAGTTACAACTTTATTTTGATTTTTTTCTGTACCAATTAATTGTTCGTCAAATCCTTTAATAAACAAATCTCTTCCCAAAATAATTTGTACATTTTTACCTTGTCCTCCCTCAAAATTCTTTCCATCAATTTTTGCTTCGTAATCAAAAACAACCATGTCTCCTTTTTGTGCTTTTTGGTCTTTTGCTTTGTCAACAAAGTTTTGTTGGCTTTGAGCGATTTCGTCTATTCTTTTCTTTACAACATTTTCTTCTATCAAGATTTCATAGTCTGTTACCTTAATATTTTCTAGGGACTTTAACTTTACGTCGGGTAAAGTTTCTACTTCCATTGTATAATTCAAATCCTTACCCTCGCCAAAAGTTTTAAGATCAATTTTTGGCTGTCCTGCTAATTTTATTTTATTGTCATTAATTGCTTTATTTGATGTTTCTTTTAGAATTCCATCTATAACCTCACCATAAATTGCTTTTCCAAACTGACTTTTTATTACTTTTGCTGGGACTTTCCCTGGTCTAAAACCCTTGAGTTGAACTTTGCCCTGAAGTTCATTTAACTTTTCATCCATTTTTTTTTGTATAGTTCCTTTATCAACCAGAACTGAAAAGCTTGTTTTGAGACCTTTTTTTGAATTTATTTTTACCTTCATAAATGTGTGGTGGGCAAGAAGAGACTCGAACTCTTAAGCCTTGCGGCACTAGTTCCTAAGACTAGCGCGTATACCAATTCCGCCACTTGCCCTTATTAGCTTTTTAACTTTCTCTTATTAAACTGTCAAAGATTTACGTTAATTTAACAGTAAATCTAAATTCGGCTTTAGATATAAGGCATTTATCTTAATTTACAAACTATAATTTACATTATTTGTTTTGATGTTAAGGCATCAACAGCAAAACAATACTTGGAAAATCTTATTCTTTGAAAAGGAAATAGTTTAGTCAAATCATCCAAATTTTTACTTATACCGGTTTTGATCTCAACAATAGAATTTATATCATTATAAAAATTACTACCTTTAAAGCTTTTATAAGTTAAATTTTTATCAATAGAAATTCGAACATCATCAATTACTGAATATTCTCTTTCGTAACTAACGTAAAAATTTGGAAAACAAGTGCCATATTGCTGGTCCAAAATACCTATATCTTTTAAGTATTCGGCTTTCTTTTTGTCTATGATTTTTCTAGACTTGAATCTGCCTTCAACAGATGAATTTTTTATCTCAAGATAAAAATTTTTATCATTTCCATTGAGATACTCCCTAATTCTAATCTTTTTTCTTGGAAGTGTGCCTTCAATTGAGTCTGAATACATATCCAAATTTAAATTGTCAAAATAAAGGCTTTTTATGGTTCTTGGCTGGTGCAACTGTTTAGCAGACTTTTTAGACAAAAAGTCTTTAAAATCAATTAAATGTTCAGATTTTATAAAAAGCTTTTCTTCAATTCTAAAGCTCATGCGGTTAATTAAAGATTACGTTAACTTTTTCAACTTTTTTTTGTCCGTCTAATTTTTTTTTAAAATTTTGAAGTGCTTCTCTATTGTTAAAACTCATTCTATAAATAAATTCATTTGCTTCTTTGTTGACAACAGAACTTGCAAGATATTCATTACTTTCTACGAATTCTAATTTTTCTTTAGAAGTTATTTCCAAAGTATTGGTAGTATTCCCTTCGTTAAATGACATGCTATAAAAAGACTTTCCAAATCTATTTGAAATTATCTGAACTATTTTAACTAATAGAATAACAGCAACTGAAATTAAAACTAATTGTATAGCCCATTTAGTTCTGACGCTAGTTGCAATACCAATTGTTATTAAATCAAAGTACATTATTAATTCAAGTGCACTTTTGACAGGATGTCTAAATCTCACTATTGACAATGCACCTATCATTCCAAGAGAGAGGGCTATATTACCAGATATTGTTTTAGTAATTACATAGGTTATTACAGGCAAAATCATAAACGCCACCGTCTGTGCATGAGATCTTGCCCAAGCTTGTCCAACAAAAGTTAGAGAAAATCTTAAAAGCAAACCACTTGAGATTAGAAGCACTAAAGGTTTTAATTCATCCATAGTTTTATCTTATATCTCCTTTTTACAACAAATATCAACATTATTTAGTTTCGTTAAAATAATGTTGAGATATCTCGGTTTTTTTCTCCCTATCCTGGCCAAGTATTCTAAATATTATCTTTTGTCTATTGATTGATAATTTTTTGCATTCTTCTTTAAATGTGCAGTTTATTTTAACAACATTATTACTTGATGCTTGTAGTGGTTTTTTTCCATTTATTAAAATTGGTTTTTTTTCATAAATTAAAGAATTATCCTCAAGTTCCAAACCTAAAATTTCAATTGGTAGTCGCTGAACATTTGATACGTTTAAAAATAAAAAGTTATCTTTATAGTCTTGGAAATATACATTCAGTCCCTGAACTGGATCTAATAAATCTTGAACTCTAGATCTGGTGACCTTTATTTGCTCTATGGAAAAAATGTCTTTTGTTGGATAGTTTCTTTTTAATATTTTTTTGTAATTATTAAATTCCTTTATGTTGTCATTAATTAAGTTCTCATAGTAATTTGTTTCAGAAAAATTTTTTAATTCAGACAAATACTTTCTTCGAAAGTCTTTATCTTTATAGAGTAAATCTATGAAAAAATTTGTATTATTTGTATAGTGGCTTCTAATCTTTGAACTATCAATCCACCAAGAATAATAGTGATTTTTCCAATTTGTATCTAGATAAACGTGAACTTCTCTAGAGATGGGTTCTAAAAGTGATGTGTCAGGATTAAAATAAAACTTAGTATCCAGGTAGTCAAATTCGCTAGAACCTAATACAGCTCTTAGAGCCATAACTTTTGACAATTGATCGGTATCAAAAACCTGGCTAGTTTTAAGTGATCCATTTCTAAATGACTCCAATAAAAAAATTGCTTTTTTAAGATAAATCTCTTGTTCTGTACCAATATTTGAATCAGAAAACTGAACAGGATCTATTTTTGATCTCCAAAAAGTATCTTCTAAACCATTAAGGGAGTCTGTTGCCCCAATTTTATTCATCCTAGCACCATTTATTTGTTCTTGAATCCAAAGATGTTTGCTAAATCCTATAACCGGTCCTTTTGGTCTATTGTTTTTTTTTAAAATTTCTTCTGATACTTGTCCTTGCAATATATAAGCGCCTCTACTATTGCCGTTGACAACAACATCTACATATCTTGCCCCCAGACTAATTAGCCCCTCTTTCTCTAAAGCCTTCATAAATAACCATTCGTATAAATAGCTAAGAGTTTTAGGTGGTTGCACAACAAATCTTTTAAATCCGTAAATTGGATTTGAGTCTTCATTTACCTTTATTTTAAAGGACCATTGAACTGGATCCTTCCAATGATCAGGCCAAACACCTTTTAATCTTATTCTAATATTGTGTGAATTTTCATTGCTTCTTAACTCAGCAGGGATCCATTCATCAATTGTCTGTATAAGTTTATCTTTTCTTTCTCCAGTGGCTCCTTCTCTAAGAGCTCTCTCATACCAAACTCTAGCTTTTACATCTTTTGTATTATCGTTATCACTCATCTGGGCAGGTACCCAATCCTCAAGGTCTTCTGTGAGCTTACCTTGTTTTAGACTTAGCTCTCTACTTTTGATTATATTGTCATAATGTCTGGGCTCAACATAAATAAAAATTTTTTCGCTTGAATTGAGGCTGTATATAAATCTTGATACTGAGTCTAAATAATTTTTAAAAAAATTATTTATTTTGCTATCAAAATCAAATCTCTCAGTAAAAATTCCTAAAAAAAATACTATTAACAAAACAGCAGCGTATTTAAAAAAAAATTTATATTTTGATTTGTAAAAGTACTTCATAATAAATTAAATTACTTCATCTTTTATAATGTTTGTAAGTGTACCTATCTTTGATATTTCTACTTCTACCTTGTCTCCATCATTCATGTAAATAGGTGGTTTTCTTTTAAAGCCAACGCCTCCTGGGGTTCCAGTTACTAAAACATCCCCTGCCCGCCAAGGTATTGCTTTTGAAACATAAGAAATTAATAGAGGAATATCAAAAATTAGTTGGTTGAGTTTAGCATCCTGCATTATTTTTCCATTTAACCTAGTTTTAATAGAAAGTTCTTTATAATCAGAAATATTTTCTGCTAAGACCATATAGGGACCAAAACTTCCAGTTTTCTCAAAATTTTTCCCCATTCCAAACTGACTAGTGTGCTGTTGCCAATCACGAATTGTACTTTCGTTGTAGCAAGAATATCCGACTATATGTTTTAAAGCATCCTCGGGCTTTATGTGTTTAGCAGTGTTTCCCATAATTACGGCCATTTCACATTCATAGTCTAAATGTTTCGAAACTTTGGGTTTTAGAATAGGTTGATTGTGAGCGGTTTGACTTTCTGGAACGCGAAAAAATATAACTGGGTTTTGCTCAATAGAGCGTCCTGTCTCCTTTACATGCTCGCTATAATTAAGTCCAACACAAACAATCTTTCCTGGATTTGGTATCACTGGCAAATATTTAATTTGATCTAAATTAATATTTCCCGGGTTCTTCAAAACATATTTAATAGCTTTGGAGGTGGCTTTCTTTGAAATTAGTTCTTTTAATGTAACCGCACCATCTATTTTACCGGTAAGATCGGTGATGCTTTTATTGTCATAAATTCCAAATTTAGACTCACCATTTAATAAAAAAGATACAAATTTCATAATCTGCCTGTCATATTTTTTTAAAATTATAACAATTATTGCTTTTTTTCGAAACTATAAAGCAGGGAGTAAAATGCTACATAAACCAACAACAAAGAGAAAAATATGTACTTACAAATTAAACCATTATCAATAAAAAATACAGCAGGAGAAATTAAGCAAAGATAAACAAAATTGATTAGTATGGAATTGAGGTAATTACAATCTCTAAACTTTCCAGATCTTTCCAAAAACTTATAAAGAAGCATATGAAGATGGATTTTATCTGGTCTAAGTGGTGATTTTTTTAAGTATAATTTTCTAAAAAAAGAAAAGAAAACTTCAAAAAATAAATAGAACAAAAGTATACAAAAGAAAAATGATGATATTTCTGGGTTTAAATTGTTAGTTTCTATAATATTTAATGCAATTAAAGATCCAAATAAATATGACCCGCTATCTCCCATAAAAATTTTGGCTTTAGGAAAATTAAAAACCAGAAAAGAGAAAAGAATAACTATTTGTCCGGTTATAATCCATGCCAGTCTCTGGTTTTCACTATCGAAATTTATGAATACAAGAACAATGTTTATAATTATAAGGTGAATAGCTAGGAGCCCATTGAAGCCATCCACTAAATTAGATCCATTTATAATAAATAAAAAACATAGAAGAACAAAAGCAATAGAAAATATTGAATTTTTCATCCATTCGCTTAGGAAAGGAACGTCTATTCCTGAAATATCTGTTGAAAAAAATAATACAAAAAATGTTAAAATTCCAATCATTAAAAACAATCTTAAATTAGGGCTAATTTTAAATTTAATATCTTCTAAAAAACCTAATGAAAATATAACTATCGAAAGTACGAAATAATCTAATAAAAATTCTTTGAATAATAAATAATATAAAACAAAAAAAATAATCAATGATATGACTGCTGCTAATCCTCCACTTCTGGGAATTAATTCTTTATGAAATGCTTGGGGTTTTTCTAAATCACTATCTAGAAGAATTCCATTTGCGATTTTATTTGATAATTTGCTAGTTACCAAAAAAACAAAAAAGCTTACAAGTGAAATTATAGAGAGAAGACTCAACGAGGCTGATTCAGTAGGCATTACAAACTTTTTATTCCTTTATTTCCCCTTTTTACAATATATATACCTGAAATTATAATTATTAAAGAAGCTAAAACTTTCCAAGTAATTTGCTCATCCATAATTACATATCCAAATATAACACCAAATATTGGTATTAGATAAGCAACTTGTGTTTGAAAAATCATTCCTACCTTTGTAAGAATGTGAAACCTAAGCATCCAAGCAACTCCCGTTGGGAATATGCCTAAATAAATTAATGCTATTGTAGATTCCATTGATGGATTTAGGTTTGCCCATGGCTGCTGATACAAACAGAAAGGTGCAAGAAAAATTAATGACCATAAAATAGTTGATGTTGATACATTTTCATTACCTTTGTTTTTTAAAAATTTTAAGGTCAAAATTCCTCCAATAACATAAAAAGTTGAGCCACAGAGAATAACAATCACATAAAATAAATTTTGGTCTGATATAACTAATTTATCAAAAAATAAAAAAAGGACTCCCAAAAATCCAATTAGGACTCCTACTAATTTGTAAGTATTTAACTTTTCATTAGATGTAAAAAAGTGCGCTAAAATAGTTCCGCTTAGAGGAGTTGTGCTCATCAGTATTGCTGATAGATAACTATCTACCACATTGGTGCCGTAAGCAATTAACAAAAAAGGTATTGTTATATTTGTCAATCCAACAACTGCATACATTTTCCAATCTTTTGAAAAAGCCAAAATTTTTACATTTTTATAAGCACAATAAAAACCTAATGCGATTAAAGCAAAAAATACTCTAACAAAAACAAGTGTGATAGGATCATAGGTATATGTTGCTATTTTAATATTGAAAAAAGCTGAGCCCCAAATTGCACCTAGCAAAATTAACAATAAAACATCAATAGTTTTGGGTTCTCTCATTCAATTATTTCATTTTCCAATCCAGATGTAATTTTAATTAGATTCTCATAAGTAATTTTAAAAACACAATCTGGGTGACCAGCGGCACCATATACATATTTAAATCTATTTAAAGATTTATCTACAAAGATGTTTAATTTTTTTAAATGACCTACTGGGGAGACGCCCCCAATTGAAAAACCTGTGTTTTCTTTCACTTGATTAGCATTAGCCATAGAAACATCTTTTTGATTCAAAATTTTCTTTAATTTGTTTAATGAACATCTTTTGTCTCCCGCAACCAAACAAATTAAAAAATTATTATCTGTTCTAAAAACTAGGCTTTTAACAATTGCTCCAAGTTCACATTTCAATGAATTTGCAGCATCTTTTGCTGTTCTTGCTGTAGTATCTAAAGTGATTATTTTTAATTCGCTATCAAATTTTTTTAAAATTTCACCAACTCTTTTGACTGATTCTTTATTTAATAGTTCATTCATTTTTCAATCTCTGCAAAGCAATTTTAATTCCTTTAACAAGATCTTCGGATATAACCCCTCGTCCAAAACGTTTTGCTATATCTCCGTGTAACCACGTTGCAGCAGCAGCTGCATCATTAATTGACATTTTTTTATCACCTACCAAACTTGTTATAAGTCCTGCCAAAACGTCGCCAGATCCAATTACCGCTAACTCGCTTGAGGAATGAGTGTTTACAATAATTTTTTTATTCGATCCAATAACGGTTGTATTACCTTTGAGTAATATATTTGATTTACATAATTTTAAAAATTTTAAAACCTTTTCTTTATTATTTAGATTTCTTTTTATTGAAGGAAACAATCTATGAAACTCACCTATATGAGGGGTAATAATTTTATTTTGATTTAAATATTTTAAAAGTTTTTTAGTTTTGTTTTGAAATGAATTTAAAGAGTCAGCGTCTAAAACAACATATTTAATTGTTTTTAAAATTTCTTCAGTAAATTTCATCGTTCTAGAATTATTTCCAGCTCCCGGTCCTACCAAAGCTACATTTGTAGTTTTACGTTCTTTTTTCAAAAAACTTTTCAAAAAAGATAAGTTGTTTATTTCAACTTTTAGAGCTGAGGGAAATTTTTGGGACAAAATAGGTAAAGTTTCTTTTGTACATATTATTTTTACAGAGCCTACGCCCACTCTAAGACAGGATTCTGCAGCGAGTATTGTGGCTCCTATCATGTTTTTTTGACCACCTAGTATTAGAACTCTTCCTCTGGAATATTTGTTGCTGGATTTTACCTTCCAAGGAAATTTTTTGACCCAAAGTTTTGGGCTATTTTTAAGTAATTTCATTCAATTTTGAATTGTATAATGTAAAAAATGCATAGCAGCCATATAATTTTTTATGAGGTATAAGTAAAAAAATTTGATACTGTCTTTAAGATTTTAACTAATTAAAGGGTATATGAGCTCAAGCGCTATTAAAAAAGTGATGAAAGAAAAAGAGATCGAGTACGTAGATCTTCGTTTCACTGATCCTAGAGGTAAACTTCAACACGTTACGATGGACACAACTGTCGTAGACGAAGACATGTTGGAAAACGGTGTTTTCTTTGATGGTTCTTCAATTGCTGGATGGAAAGCAATTAATGAGTCAGATATGATTTTAAAACCAGATTTATCTAGAACAGTTGTTGATCCGTTTACATCACACAATACTCTAAATATATTTTGTGACATTCTTGATGCTGTAAAGAAAGATCCTTACGAAAGAGATCCTAGAGGAACAGCAAAAAAAGCTGAAGCATATTTAAAGAAAACTGGGGTTGGAGATAAAGCTTATTTTGGCCCTGAGCCGGAATTTTTTGTTTTTGATGATGTTAGATATTCTAACGATATGAATAAAACTGGTTTTGAAATTGATAGTTCTGAAGGCCCATACAATACTGGAAAAAAATATGAAAACGGAAACATGGGACATCGTCCTGGTATTAAGGGCGGTTACTTTCCGGTTCCACCCGTTGATAGTGCGCAGGATATGAGAAGTGAATATCTTAAAGCTATGAAAGACATGGGAATTAAAGTGGAAAAACACCACCACGAAGTTGCGCCTAGCCAACACGAACTTGGTATGTATTTTAATACTTTAGTAAATCAAGCAGATAATCTTCAACTTTATAAATACGCAGTTCATATGGTTTCTCACTCATTTGGTAAGACTGCCACGTTCATGCCTAAACCAGTTAAAGGAGATAACGGCTCTGGTATGCACGTTCACCAATCAATTTGGAAAGGTGGCACAGCAACATTTTCTGGAAATAAATATGCTGGATTATCTGATACTGCTTTGCATTACATAGGAGGAATTTTAAAACATGCAAAAGCTATTAATGCTTTTTCTAATTCAACAACCAACTCTTACAAAAGATTAATTCCAGGTTTTGAAGCACCTGTTTTATTAGCTTATTCAGCAAGAAATAGATCAGCTTCTTGTAGAATACCAATTACACAAAGCAAAAAAGCAGCAAGATGTGAAGTTCGTTTCCCAGATGCAGCAGGAAATCCTTATCTGACTTTCTCAGCTTTATTGATGGCAGGTCTAGATGGGGTTAAAAATAAAATTGATCCAGGTAAATCTTTAGACAAAGACTTATACGCGCTAAGTGAATCAGAAGTTAAAAAAATTCCAACTGTTTGTGGTTCTCTCAGAGAAGCCATGGAAAATTTAGATAAAGATAGAAAATTTTTAACTCAAGGTAGTGTTTTCACAGACGATCAGATAGACGCTTACATTGCTCTTAAATATGAAGAGATTTATAATTTTGAGCATACTCCGCACCCTATGGAGTTTCAAATGTATTACAGCTGCTAAAAGTAAATTAATTTAAAGTGCGACACTATTTTGATAATTATTTAATTATTTTGGAGTATAAATTTATTATGAAAAGAATTTTTTTATCTCTAACTCTTATTTGCTTTGTAATCTCCTCAACTATTGCAGCTGGTCATATAACAAAAGCCCAAAAAGAAAATGCTATCGAATGTCTTGGTCATTACACTGCTACCGCTG
>CETH01012684.1_pt1 | contig 20393 bp, 18 predicted proteins | sample 361461 | NCBI WGS metagenome assembly CETH01 (sample SAMEA2622695, study PRJEB7988) | marine metagenome | isolation source: saline water (ENVO:00002010), including
GGCGGATCCTACAGCATGCGCGTCTCCTGTAAAATGAATGTTTACCTCGTCCTGTGGTTCAACTAAAGATTTACCTCCTCCCGTACCACCACCTTTTATACCAAAAACAGGTCCTAATGAAGGTTCACGCAAAGTAGCAATGGTCTTATGTCCTAATTTAGCCATGCTTTGGGTAAGACCAACTACAGTTGTAGTTTTTCCTTCACCAGCAGGAGTAGGCGTTATTCCTGTAACAACTATTAGTTTTCCATTACTTGATGAATCATTCATCATAGTAAGTGGCATTTTTGCTTTAAATTTACCAATAGGCATGATAGATTCGGGATCCATGCCGATATCGGATGCTATTTTTGTGATAGGGTTCAGAAACCACCTCTCTAAATTTGTTGAAGCGGCTTGGGACGTGGAAACTCTCATTTTCATAAGAAAAAGGCTTCCACGAGTGTTAACCCCAAGCCTGTATTCATCAATAAATATGGATATAATAAAAATACGGATATAATAATACTTGTCATATCATATAAATGGTAGGTATTTAGGAGTTTAATATTTGAGTAACATATTTGGTAAATCATTCCGAATAACCACATGGGGGGAGTCTCATGGCGATGCTGTAGGAGTCATTATTGACGGATGTCCTCCTGGCATTGACTTGTCAGTTGAAACAATACAAGAACAATTAAATCGAAGACGGCCTGCACAAAGCGATATTTCTACTCAACGAAAAGAGGCAGATAAAGCCGAAATACTGTCTGGGGTATTTGAAGGAAAAACATTAGGTACTCCCATATCAATCTGTGTATGGAATTCAGATGCAAAAAGTAAAGATTATGAAGAGATGAGGTCACTCTACAGACCTTCACATGCAGATTACACATATCAAGCAAAATACGGAATAAGAAATTGGAAAGGTGGAGGACGTTCGTCTGCAAGAGAAACAATAGGCAGAGTTGCCTCAGGTGCTGTAGCCAATCTATTTATTGAAAAAGAATATAAAACTGAAATATTAGCTTATGTAAAAACGATATCTACTATAAATAGTAACGTTGAAGTTAAAAATTTGGATTCAACAAGTATCGAATCCAATATTGTCAGATGTCCTGATCAATCTGCCGCAAAAATAATGATAAATGCAATTAAAGAAGCAAGAAAATCAGGAGATTCTTTAGGCGGTATTATCGAGTGTGTCATTAGAAATTGTCCAATTGGACTAGGAGAACCTGTATTCGATAAATTAGAAGCAGATTTATCAAAAGCCATTTTATCCATACCTGCGTGTAAAGGATTTGAAATAGGGTCTGGGTTTGAAGGAACTAGACTAAAAGGTTCAGAACATAATGACGATTTTTACATGGAAGGGGAGCGTGTAAGAACACGTACTAACAATTCAGGTGGTATACAAGGCGGTATAAGTAACGGTGAAGATATAATTTTCCGAGCAGCATTTAAGCCCACAGCCACAATCATGAAGCCTCAAGAAACTGTTGATTCTTCCGGAAGAAGTGTTGAAATGAAGGGTAGGGGTAGACATGATCCATGCGTTCTACCTAGAGCAGTACCTATAGTTGAATCTATGGTCGCTCTAACCTTAGCTGATCACGCAATAAGACAAAGAGGGCAAGTAGGTACTACCTAGACAACAGGGGAAGTTCCTCCATCAACGTTTATAGATGCACCTGTAATATAACTTGCTTTTTCGGACGCTAAAAATGCTATAACAGCACCTACTTCATTTGCGTCTCCAACTCTGCCCATAGGTATCCCAGACCCCATTTCTTGATAAAAGTCATCTAAACTTAAATTGGGGTTAGAGGCAGATTTAATTTCCCATCTTTTGCGATGCTGTCCACTTCTAATTAACCCAACACCTACTGTGTTAACAAGTATATTATGTTTGGCAAAATCTTTTGACATTGCTTTAGTTAAAGCTATTCCTGCAGCTCTGCTCACAGAAGTAGGGACAGAAGACTCAGTGGGAGCCTTACCACCTGGAGTAGTTATATTTATGATACGACCATAAGATTGTTTTTTCATTTGATCAATAGCTAACCTAGAACAACGTATAGCTCCGTATAGTTTCAAGTCAATATCGTAGTCCCAAGTTTCATCAGGAGTTTCATCAAAAGGAGCCGCTGAAGAGGTTCCTGCGTTATTAACCAATATGTGGATTACACCAAATCGTTCAATCACATCACTGAATAAACATTCTATATCTGACGGAATTGTAACATCACAAGAAATGGCCGTTACTGAATTACCTGTTTCAGTTTTAATTTTTTTAGCAGCATCTTCTAAAGGTCCTAATGTACGAGCACAAATTACAACGTTAGCTCCTTCATTAGCCATTTCCCAAGCTGCCGCATAACCTATCCCTTCACTTCCCCCAGTAATAATAGCCACTTTCTCCTTAAGTCCTAAATCCACATGAGACTCCTTCTTTACAGCAAAATATCATGTTTTATGATCATAAAACATATTCAATTGCATTTGAAATATTTATTGCTTTGTTCTTAGCTTGCTCAATAGTATCACCTAGTGCTAGAGCAACACCCATTCTTCTTTCTGATTTTACAGATGGCTTACCGAAAAGACGTATCTGAGTATCATCCTGTAACAATCCTGATTCATTTAATCTAAATCGCACATTATCTGAATCTCCTTCAATTAAAATAACTGAAGACGCAGCAGGAGAATTAAACCTTATATTTGAAATAGGCAACCCTAAAATAGCCCTTACATGGAGAGCAAATTCACTTAAATCTTGGCTAATCAAAGTAACCATACCTGTATCGTGAGGTCTCGGACTTAGTTCGCTAAAATAAATTTGTTTATCTTTTATAAAAAATTCCACTCCAAATAATCCGTACCCTCCAAGTTCAGAGGTTATATTTTCAGCAATTATTTCAGCCTGTTTTAAAATTTTAGGATCCATTGGATGAGGTTGCCATGATTCTCGATAATCTCCATTTTCTTGACGATGTCCAATTGGCAAACAAAAAGAACATCCAAATTTATGTTGAATTGTTAGCAATGTAATTTCGTAATCAAAATCAATGAAACTTTCAACAATGACTTTTTTTGATTCTCCCCTTGATCCGGAAATAGCATATTCCCAAGCATATTCAATTTGTGATTTATCCTTAATTATCGATTGGCCTCTACCAGAACTTGACATAACAGGCTTAATTACACAAGGAATTCCTATATCTGAAATTGATTTTTTAAATTCAGTAATATTACTTGCAAATCTATAATCTGAAGTAGGTATTCCTAATTCTTCAGATACTAATTTTCGAATCCCTTCTCTATCCATTGTGAGTCTGGTAGCTTTGGCAGACGGAATAACATTAAAGCCTTTTGATTCAAGATTTAACAAGGTGTCAGTATTTATCGCTTCTATCTCAGGAACGATAAAATCAGGTGATTCTTGAATAATAATTTTTTCTAACTGTTCAGAATCCATCATATTAATTACATAATTTTTATGAGCAACTTGCATTCCAGGAGCATTTTCATAGCTGTCCACAGCTATAACTTCAATTCCAAGACGTTGAAATTCAATTACAAGTTCTTTCCCAAGTTCTCCAGATCCTAGAATCATTACTCGAGTAGAATCTTTTGATAAAGGTGTGCCTATCTCAATCATGCTCTAAATCTTAAATTATGGCGTCCTAAATCATCTACTGTTTTACAACCCATTAATTTCATTCCGCGCTCAATTTCTTCTTTCATTAATGACATAGATCGATCTACACCAGATTCTCCGGCCCCAGCCAAAGCATACAAATACATTCTTCCACCCGAACAAGCTTTTGCTCCAACTGACAGAGCTTTCAATACATGAGTACCCCTTCTTATTCCACCATCACATATAACATCTATCTTATCTCCAACAGCATCAACAATTTCAGCCAACTGGTCAAAAGGGGAACGTGAGCCATCAAGTTGTCTCCCGCCATGATTTGAAACCATTATCGCAGATGCTCCAACATCTACAGCTTTCTTAGCATCTTCAACAGACATAATTCCTTTTAAACATAAATGTTTTCCCCATTTCTTGTTTATTTCTTCAACAGTCTTCCAATTCATATCTTGATCCAACATATTAGTGAAATAATCGCCTACCGAAACTGTCACATCAGTACCTTCTTGAATATGATCTTGAAGTTGAGGCAATGCAAATTTCTCCCTAAAAAGATAATTTAATGTCCACCTAGGATGTGTAGCAAAACTTAAGAAACTGCTTAAAGTCAATCTAGGCGGGGAAGTGAATCCAGTATAAAAATCTCGCTCCCTATTACCTCCAACTATAGTATCGACCGTTAGAGCAATTGCATCAAAATCATTCTCAATACACTTTTCAATCATATTATTGTTTAGGCCTTTATCTTTGTGTATATACAACTGAAACATCTTAGGTGAGGAAATATTTTCAGCTATTTCTTCAATACTGACTGTTCCTAAAGATGAAATCCCAAAAAATGTATTATATTTTTCAGCAACCTTTGCAACGGCTCTTTCCCCATCATGATGAAATAAGCGTTGAAGTGCAGTTGGTGAGAAAAAAAGTGGTACGTCTAATTTTTTACCCATTACAGAAACGCTCATATCTATATCTTGGACACCTTTAAGAACATTCGGCACTAAGTCACATTTTTCAAATGATTTCGTATTCCGAGATAATGTAACCTCATCATCAGCACCTCCATCAATATAATGAAAAATTGGAGAAGGTATCCTCTGCTTAGCAAGAGATCTGAAATCTTTTGAATTATGACATCTACTCAACTTTTTAAACATTATTATTGTCTCCGAATAAATTATATTTTTGAAAAAAGTGCATCGAATTCTGAAATGACTTTTGATTTAGAATAATCTTTTTCATATTTTTTTCTAGCATTTTTGCCCATTCTCAATAATTGTGTGGGATTTTCCACGATAAATTCTATATTTTCAACTAACCCCTCAAAATTATCAGACACTAATCCACAAGATCCATCTCTTATTAATATAGCAATATCAGACTCATCATTCATCATTGCTATAATCGGTTTTCCAGCAGACATGAAAGTCATGGCCCTAGAAGGTACTGAAAGTTTTTCCATTCCATCTGCTAATGTAACCAAACATGCATCGCTGGTTGATAATAAATTGATAAAATCATCCATGGGTTGGTATGGTAGTATCATGACGTTGGTTAATTTCTTTTGAGCTATAGTATCAGCGAGGGACTTCATTCCTACGCCACCGCCTAAAAATAAAAATGTAACAGGCATATTTTTAAGATTTACAGCCGCTTTTATGACTGGTGCCACAGGCTGCATTATACCTATATTTCCTGCAAATAAAATTAAAAGATGATCATTCTTAATCCCAAATTTATCTTTTACTTTTGTTTTATTTGTATCTCTTGGATGAAACTCTGGCCTAGCCCATATAGGTATAATATCAACCCTATTAGGATCAGCATTTTTAGTATTTATAAGATTTTGTTTCATGCCGTTACCTAAAACGACTGTTCTATCTGAATTATTTATGATCCAACTTGTCATATCATTCCAGATTTTAAATAAAAATTTTGGTAATGATATCCATTTCATCGCTTCCACAATATCAGGATGTATATCATATAGAACTGAAACGTAGGGAATTTTCATTTTTTTCGATAAATATACTCCAACAATTCCAATAATAGGTGGATTAGAAAGGGTCATAACAACATTAAAATCTTCAGTTTTGCTTAATTGCAAAGATTTAATTATGCTAAAAATAAGGAATCTTACATACCCTAAAACCCTAAAAACTATGTTTGCTCTACCCTTAGTACCATTCATTGGTATTCTATGGACATTGACTCCATTTAATAATTCAAACGGATAAGCATCTTCACTGTTTGATTCATAGCTCGGCTGGGCGACTACAACTGTAACTTTATTCCCTGACTCTACAATCCCTTCACATAACTCTGCCAACAACTGTCCTGAAGAAGCAACATCAGGTTCGTAATATTGGTTTATAACTAAAATATTTTTTTTATAATTCATTAATTTTTATTTCAACTAAGCCTTATTCTCCAATTCATTCTTTATCCAATTGTAAGTAATAGAGAGGCCATCTTGTAAAGAGTATTCCGGAGCCCAACCTAAAATATTATTTAATTCGGAATTATCACTATTCCTTCCGCGTACCCCTTGAGGTTTTGTAAGATCATGCTTTTTAATTAAATTCTTACCTGAAACTTCGGAAACAATATCAACCAATTCATCGACGGTAATCATTTGATCCATACCTAAATTTAATGGTTTGCTCTCGTTAGAATTAGTGATTTCATAAATCCCCTGTACGCAATCATCTATATACATAAATGATCTAGTTTGTTGCCCATCTCCCCAAATTTCTATTTCATCTCCATCGTTAGCTAGAGCCACTTTACGACAAATTGCCGCTGGTGCTTTTTCTTTACCACCATCATACGTACCAAGAGGACCATATACGTTATGAAACCTAGCAACTCTAGTTTTAATGCCATAATCTTCTGTGTAGTATTGGCACATTTTCTCCATGTAGAGCTTTTCCCAACCATATCCTTCTTCAGGGTCAGCAGGATAAGCATCTGATTCTTTCAAAGGAGTCACATCTGGACTTTCTTGTAAATAGCTAGGGTATATACATGCCGATGAAGAATAAAAAAATCTTTCTACTTCATTTTCTCTAGCCGCTTCAATCATATGAGTATTAATTAAAGTATTATTACGAGCTATATCAGCGAGGAATGCAGTAATATATCCTATGCCCCCCATATCAGCAGCAAGATTATATATAACCTCTACATCTTTGGTAGCCTCTACGCATGATTCCCACTTTCTGAGATCTAAGACCTTAAAATCATCTGCTGAACTTGATTCATACTCTGGATGTTTAATATCAACACCCCTAACCCAATAGCCTTTATCTTTTAGAAAAGACACTAAATGATGACCAATAAATCCCCCTGCCCCTGTTACTAAAACCTTTTGAGTCATGTTTTACCCTCCTTCAAGATGATGCTAATTCAATAGCTAATTTATATGCTTTTTTATGATTCTCTGCACACATTTGGATATTAGCGTTATCCTTGACAAATTTTCTAGCCAAATCCCCCATACTGCAAGCTAGTTTTGGATTATCAATCATACTAATAATTTGATTGGCAATAATTTCTGGATTTTTAGGGTCAACCAAATATCCATTTACTTCATTATCAATTGCATCAATGGTAGCCCCTACATCAGTAGCAACAACAGGCTTAGACATTGACATAGCTTCCAACAAAGCCGTAGAGATACCTTCTCCTATAGAAGTTTGAACATAAAAATCCATAACTGATATAGCTTTTTCTGATGTTTCATTATCGCTAATAAAAAAAATATCTTTATTTAATCTCACACCCATATCTAGACATCTCTTTTTAATGAGATTAAAAAGAGATAATTGAGTATCTTGTACATTACCTTTAATGATAAATTGACATGGAATCGAATGTTTTTTCAATAATAAGAATGCCATTTCTATAAAGGTAATATAATCTTTTGCAGGATTTATATTACCTACAGTACCAATAGTAATTAGTTCAGGATTAATTCCGTATTTTTCCATAAATCCAATGTTCTTTTCCGAATAGCAAAATTTAACATCATCCACAGGTGGATAAAAATATACACATTTGTCATTAGAGAGAAACCAAGGAAAGAAATTACGCAAACTTTTCCCAGTTAACATACCAACGTCACAAGTTATATTTGTCCATCCAGAAATTAGACGTCTTAAATAAGGTGGTATACCTAATCCAAGTATTTGCCCTACTACAGGCTTACCTTCTAGATTAGCAGCAATCGCACCATGAGGATTTTCCATTCCATTTACAGAAACAACATCAGGATCATATTCTTTAATTGCCTCACGAATATTATTAATCGAATTAATAAATTTTCCTAATGAAGATTTTTGTTTATCAAATGAAATAGCTGTACTTAATCGTCCAATGTCACTAGAAAAGTAATTACACTGCATTTCATCAAAAACTTTTTCTATTTGAGGCGAATTAACAGGGATTAAATTTAAAGTTTCTATATTACTTTTAAGTAATTCATTAGAAATTAATGCACATGTATTGGCAGGTCCGTTAAAAACAGGATAGTGCAATATATTTAGAACTTTCACTTTGTAACGTCTCCATATACTTGCTTATATATTTGTGAAATTTTATTTATACCGAATCCTTTAATCATATTTTTACGCCCATTAGAACTAGCTTTTTCAAGCATTGATTTAGAGTTAACCATAGTTGCAACCTGATCAATAATTTGCGATGTATTCCCAAACTCAGTAAATGATATATATTCACCTTTAGGATCCAAAACATCTATACCTGGGTGGTGGCTCGCTATAACAGGTAACCCCGATGAAATGGCTTCTAGCACAACTCGGGGCGAACCATCATTAATTGTTTGGTAAATTAATATATGATTAGATTGATAAATTTTAAGTATTCCTTTTCTGTCTAATGAATCTTTAAAATCAATATGATCGCATAAATCAAATTCTTCAATCATTTTTTTAACTAGCCCATTATCTAAAGAACCGGCTTTACCAACAATTGTTAAACGGGTAGGGAATTTGTCTTTTAATTCTTTTAATGCAAGTAATATTTCTTTAAATGCACTAGTAAAATCAAATCTACCAACATATAAAAGTTTTACTGGCTCAGTTTTAGCAAAATCAATCCTATTTTTAGAATTCCAAAAATCAGTATCTACACTATTAGGAATAAGTTTAATTTTTGAACTTTGATCCAAATAATAAGTTTCAAATCTACTAATTAGTCCAGGGGCTTGTAAAACAACATAATCGCAAATTTTAACCATTAGACTTTGAATAAAACTACCAGCTAACATACGTCTATTTGAAGAAGTCTTTAGCAAATCAAAAAAATTATATCCATAAGAGTTCCAAACTTCATTAATTCGCCATCTATCTAAAGCATAAAATGATGTTAGGAAAATAGGTCTCTTGGATTTCATGAAATTAAGCAAAAAATATAAAATCAAATTACCAAATGTGTCATGTACTATATCAATAGGATCATCTTTATTTATCCTATGTACCACGCGATATGCTTTTAACAAATTTAAAGGTTTTTGGCCAGAAATAAATTTTGCGTTTATAACCTTTAAATCTTCAGATGTCTGAAAGTCAATATTAGTGTCATGTGAGCCTAATATTAGGGTGACTTTGTTACCATGACATGAAAGCGCTTTCAAAGTATTAACTCTGTCTAAATAAGAATTTATATTGGGTAAAAAGAATACTATATGCATGTGTAGATAAATTTCAAAATCTGCTTACCAAAATATACCTTTTTGGTTTTTAAATTCATTATCTAATAATCCAATCGCATCTACTACCAATAAATCTTCATTTAAATCCATGTTTTCTAATTCTCTCAAATACTTATTATGTGCAAGTAGTAATACTTCAGCATCTTTAATAGCCATTTCTAAACTTTCAGCCAACATACCACCTAAGTCTGGTATAGAATGTGATATAACTCTTAAATTGGCTCCTATGAGGGAATTAACATCTAAATTATCATCCCATAATTTAACCTCAACATCATTTTCAATTAATAAGTTAGTAAGTGAAATAATGGGACTATTTCTTATATCATCTGTATCCGATTTAAATGCAACACCCAATATAGCAACTGATTTCGGATTACTGCTTAATATTAATTCTTTTAAATTTTCAATCTGAAGAAAATTAGATTGAGAAATCGAAGCTAAAAGCGGTAAATCCATGCCTTGTGATTTGGAAAAATGAACTAGTGTAGCCAAATCCTTTGGCAAACAGCTTCCCCCGTAAGGCAAGCCCGGTTTTAAATATGCATCAGATATATTTAAAACCTTATCTTGACACAACATATTCATAACATTTAATGCATTACCACCTATAGATTCAGCAATGCTACCAATTTCATTTGCAAATGAGACTTTTAAAGCATGAAATGCATTTGAAGCATACTTAGTTAAAGCTGCATCAGAAATTGTAGTAGATATAACATCGTTAGAAACATCCCCATATAGATGTGTAACCAAAGAATCAATATACTCATCTTTTAAATCAGATCCAAAAATATATACAGGTGGATTGAGAAAATCTTTTATAGCTGATCCTTCTCTTAAAAACTCGGGATGAACTAGATAATTAATTTTCCTTATATTAGAAGAATTTAGAAATAAATCATATGCATACTGATGTATATCAGGAAGACATGTACTTCTATTCAAAACACACACATCCTGATTCACAGAAAAATCTATACTATTGATTTCAAGTAATACCGACTTTATCTGTGAAAAATCAGGAGCCCCATCCTCAAAAGGAGTCCCCACACAAATGAATATACAATCAGCATCATGGCAAACATTAATATCTGAGCTAGCTGAAAGATTTCCTGAAACAATCCCAGATTTTATAATCTCACTTAATTTTGGTTCTGAAACAGGTGACATACCTTTATTTATCATATCAACTTTTTTGTGATCAATATCTATACCAACAACGGAATGACCAGAATCAGCTAACATTGCTGAAGTAACAGAACCAACATACCCTAACCCTAGAACACATACTTTCATATTTGTTTCCCTCCAGACACGTTTGATATAACCCTTTCAAGTCCATCTACCATCACCGGAATTCGAGCCTTCTTATTGATAGTACTTATAGCCGATTTACCTATATGATTCCTAAAAGTATCATTACTGATTAGAGATTCAATTGCTGATTCTAAGCTAGATATACTGTTTGGAATGAATCTTATTCCATTCACATCATGTATTAACAATTCAGAATCACTTCCATACTCATCCGGAATTATTGTTGGTGTACCATGACTCATGCTTACATTCATCGCTAATCCAACTGCACCTCCCATAATCGAAATATCTGCAGCTTTCAACCATAAATGATCATCTCCATAAGCAACCCTGCCTGCAAAAAATATATCTTGAGAATTCATAGATGACACCATTGATTCTAATCTGTGCCTCTCGGGACCATCACCTACAATTGCTAATTGTATATCGTACCCTTTTAACCTTAAATTATTCACAGCAGATATGACCATATCAAATTTTTTTTTCTTTACTAACGTCCCTAATGTAACCAATTTTAATGATGACGTATTAAATTTTGGAATCACATTCTTTTTAATTTCAATATCCATTTGTTTTTCTATATGATTTGTAAAATCAACTTCTACTGTATTTTGTGCAACAAATACATTTTTAGGATCAGTAAATTTCATATCAATTATTTCTTTTCTAGATACCTCGCCGTAACACACAATGGAGTCCCATTTATCCAAAAAATGCCGCCATATTTTACCTTTGAGAAATCCTGCAGTATTATCAAATTTAGTCCATGCAATTATTTTATAGTTATTTAATTTTGCAAAATTAAATAACTTATATAATGTAACAATCCTAGGATTTCCCTCAACTATAATAACGTCAGGATTAGATTCCGAAATAACATTAAATAAATTAGAATATTTAAATACTTCTCCTATAAAAGGTAATTTAGAATTTTTTACGCTCAGATTTATATGTTGGTAAGGTAACTCAACATCAGCATAATTAGATTTTTTTCTTCCTTCATAAGGAAAAGACACAATCAAATCAATATCTTCTCTAGACGCAAGTTCTGAAAATACAGGAATCCTGTAATGTTCAAATGTTCTTTGTATTATTAATACTTTAGTCATCAAAAAATAGAATTTCTTTTAATTCATTCCTGACTTTATCAAAGTAAATATCCCTAGATTTAATCCAAGTTTCACATTTCTCAGAAATACCATTCCACATATAATCATCTTCAGATAATTCATTTATTGAATAATAAAAAGATTCCACATCATTACAAATACGGCCTAAGCCTTTATTAAACAATAAATCATCTGGATCATGGAATAACGAAACAACAGGAGTCCCAAATAGCCATGCTTCCAAAAAAACGTTAGGAAACCCTTCCTTTGTAACACTTTTATCAATTATTGGAGATGTATTTATTAAAACTTTGCTAGAAGATATTAAATCTCCAACTAAACTAGGTTGGACAAATCCCAATATTGATACATTATCTAACGAATTTAATTGATTCATCATCTCTGATTCAAAATCTTTTTCTCTAGTCCTACCATTCCCAGCAATAGAAATTTTCTTGTCAGGGAATTTTTTAGCGAGATCAATCAAATATGAAATACCTTTTCTTGGCTCTATTGTACCTATCCATAGTGCGTCTATTTCTCTATACTTGAATGTTTTCTTTATTTCATATGATTTATTTAAATATTTACTTGATATCAAATTATGATACACAGAACTATTCACATGAAAATTATTATTTAACAATGTTTTTTGTTTATTTGTCTGAGACAATATAGTAGATGCTAAAAATAAACTTAATTTTCGCATCAGATTAATATATAAAGAATCACTCTTGACGCACTGAATATCTGAAGTCATTGCCAATATTACTCTTCGGCCTAACAATTTAGATATAAATATGACGTATAAATGTACCCAAGATAATCCTCTTAGGTATATGTATCTATTGCTGGTTATTAAAGATAGTGACAACTTAAAAATTTTATATATAAAATTGCTTTTCTCTGACCATAAATTCTTTATGCTCAGATGGTCTATATCATTAGAAACGTTATTGTTAGAATTTGTCAGCAATACCTGAACTGGTATTTGGTTAGCTAAAAGGGCATCAACTACATATTTTACCTGACGTTCAGAGCCTCCTGTTATTTGATGATCTACTTCAGTAAAATAATTAGAATTCGATAAAGAGCAAACAGTTACTGAATATTGGTGTTGATCAATCATTACTTTTTATAACCCAATATCCTTTTACAGATGAGATCCCTAATTTAGAAATAAATTTCCTAAGCCATAAAAATCTATATGGGAAAATCCTATATGGGGAATGAACAAAAAGAGTTTCTTTCTTTATAACTTTGAACCCATATTTTTGGAATAATTTTTCCCATGTATAGGAACTAAATGCATTTAGTTCCTGAATATGATTTTTAGAAACACCATGCACAGATGGCCAAAGAACACTCAATCTTCTTTTGTTGACCTGTGGAGATACAGTATTCAAATTATGTGATCTGGTGCCTAGATTTGAGTTAGATCTAACAAATTTCCTAATTAGCACTTTAATCAAATAAATATAATGTGTAAGAAATTGAAATAATTTCCACCATACAGTTGGCATGGTATGAAGCATAACTACGTCTTTTTTTGAAACCCTATGCAACTCATTTAAACATTTTGATAAATCATCTATATGTTCTAAAACATTAGATGAAAAAATAGCATCAAACGTATTATTCGTAAACGGCAAATATTGTGCATCTGAAACAATTACATCCTTTATTTCTTCACGTGGATTTAAATCTGTAGAAACAACATTATTGAAATGATCAGATAAAATTGTTGATAAATGGCCATCTCCACACCCAATTTCTAAAATATCACCTTCAAAAGAAATAGGTGCTGAATCTATTAATTGATATAAATCTCTTTGTCTAAGATATTTGGACCAAGATAACGTCATTACGTAGCTAAAAGTTCCTTATATATTTGTTCATACTTATCAACAACAATATTCCAATCATATTGATATGATTTCTGTCTAGAAGAAGCTGCCATTTTATGCATCAAGGTAGGATTTTTAATAATTTTTGCTAAATTTTCAGACATATTAATGTGGTCATTTTTATTTGAAATAAATCCGTTAACTCCATCTTCAACCAAATCTACACATCCTTCGGCATCAGTTGTAACAATAGGAGTTGATGCAGCCATAGCTTCCAAAATCACTCTAGGAAATCCTTCAAGTAATGATGGAAACACATAAATATCCGCACATTTATACAAATCTATCAAGTCATCTCCAGGGAATTTGAAAGAATATTTGTCTTGCTGAATACCAATTGCAGGTATTGTTGTTACCACATCTTGAAGATTAAAACTTCTAATAATGGGTTCTATTTTTTCTGTCTCATTGCCAACAATTAACCATTTAAAATCTACATTCAAATTTTTCAGTAAACTAGCAATTTTTGGGATAGCATCAAATCCCTTTTTTTTATGATATCTACCAACGGTCAATAATAGAGGAATATCATTTTTTATATTATATTTATTCCTAATACTAATAGAGTTAAATTTTTCTTCTGTATTAAAATCATCGACCCCAACCCCGTTAGGAACTAAAGAAATATTGTCATTAGAAATCCCTAACTCGCTATACGTATCGTACATAGTACTTGTTAGGGCTACTAATATATCTACTGAATGTAATACTTTACGTATTTTTTTATCCATTTTATTGTCAAGCCTTAGTCCATAACCTATTTCTTTATCTACTTGTACGTCTTCACCATGGGTACGTAAAACGACAGGTATAGGGCTTTTTAGAGAAGTTGCAACATATCCAGCTGGGTAAGATCCTACAACTTGTAAAACTTCAATATTATTTCTAACAACAAAATTGCGTAATGAGCGAGCAGCAAGATATGGAAAATACTTCACTAATCTTTCATCGCTATTTTTTATAGTAGCTACCTTAAATGGTAATTGTTCATATAGATTATAATTTTTACGAAATTCAGATGACTTTACTATTAATGTAATTTCATGATTACGTGTAGAAAGTCTATTCATTAAATTATAAGCAAAGACTTGATAGCCTCCGATCTTAAATAATGATCCTAGTATTAATACTCCTATTTTCATAAATCGAATACTAAATCGTATATCCTCGATTAACTAAATGAGATTCCAGTGATTCTGTGATCAGTTTGGTTTGCTGAGAATTAAGATCTTTTTTCCATCTGTTGCCTCTATCTTTTATAGCAAGAAGATTAGAAATCTTTTCCATCTTATTTGTATGTAGCGGCATGCCTAACTGTTGAAAAATAAGATCTGAATATTTAGTTGGATCCTTTACAAAATCTTCATATCTTATTTCTATAAACTGATTTGTAGGTAATGTCGAGGAAATATTATCAATACTATCTAAGATGATCTTCCAAAATATGCCAGCTAGTATGACATAAGAATTATCATTCCTTTTCCATTCTGCCTCATATTCTTCAGGCAATAAGCCTAATCTCCAATTATGTGGCCCTTGCCAGCCTCTCCAAAAAGTGGTTTGTATTAGAGAACATGCAACATCACGTCCATCTCTTACAATGTGAACAAATTTCGCATCAGGAAATATTTCATGCAGAAATCCTATCCTTGGCCATCCGGTAATCTTTGAAATAAACTTATCGCGTTTTGGAACCATAATAGAAGTAATTCCATCAATAACTGATTTGCGAACCTTCTCAGTAACATCATTTGAATTTAGTTCTCTTGTAGACTGAGAAAATCCTCTAAACAAAGAATCCCAAAAAGGATATGCCTCACTAAGACCGAATTTGTTTTCTACATATTTACCAAATACAGGAAGACGCATCAAATTTAATATTTGTCTATTTAAATTAGGATTATATGGATATCTGTGACTTAATGTAGTCATATACGAAAACTCTGGGTGAGTTCTCAATAAATCTGCAAACACAGTAGATCCACTTCTACCTGTACCAATAATAAAAACGGGTTCTTTCAATGACATTATTTATTCCACGATAAATTCTTGGGATTTAACCATTTTACTAAAAATCCCTCCTAATGATTGTAAATCTTCGTACTTTCCTGATTCAGCTATTGATCCTTGACTAATAACCAATATCAAATCTGCTTTACGGATTGTAGATAACCGATGAGCCACAATAACTAAAGTTAATTCCCCTTGAAGAGATTCTATACTGGATTGAATTCTAGATTCCGTTTCAGAATCTAGAGAACTTGTTGCTTCGTCCAATATGAGCATCTTTATATCTCTATATAATTCTCTCGCAATACATATACGCTGCCGTTGGCCTCCAGATATGGTCAGCCCATTGTCACCTAATTGAGTGTCTAAACCTTCATTTAAATCATTGATAAACTCAGTTAATGAAGCTGAAACTAATACTTCTTGTAATTTACTTTCACTATCCGCATTTTGGTAATCCCATAAAGTAATGTTATTTCTAATAGAATCTGTGAAAATGACATTTTCTTGAGTCACGTATCCGATTTGTGTTCTCAATTTTTCTTGATCAACTTTATTATATGAATTCCCGGAAATTTTAATTTCCCCTTGCTCAGGGGTGAGGACTCCGGTTATAAGTGATGCCAGTGTGCTCTTACCAGAACCTGATTCGCCTACTATAGCTACAATTGATTTTGAAGGAATTGAAACATTTATACCTTCCAATATTTGTTTTTTCCCATCATATGAAAAACCGACATCTTCAAATGAAAGAGTAGCGGACAAATCTGGATCAATTTTATCTTTGTTTGAATCTTCTTTGAATGTTACTAAGTCTTTTTCCAAATTTTCAAAAACTCGTAAGCTACCAAATGCACTAATAAATCCTCTGTAGTCAGAATATCCTGACAAAGCATAAGAAGCCGAACGCCTAACTAAAAATAAAAGTAATAATACTTCTATCATTGATTGGCCGGCAAATTCCACGTTATAAACTAATAGAGCAGCAGCTACTAAAACAATAATAAGTTCAGATGCACTACCCGTGAAAGCACCCAGTACAGAACTTTTATACGTTAAATCTGATTGAGTATTAATAGCTTTCTCTAAATGAGTATTAACTTTATTTGTTGTATGAGTAGATTTTAAATATTTGAAATTCGAAAACGTTTGTATAAGTAATGATTGTAAAAGTGCGTTGTTCTTCGTAGTCCTGAGAGAAAATGTTCTTGTCCATTTATTTATAAATCTAGTAACAAAATATAGAGGTATCAATATGATTAACAGCAAAATAGTAGCTGCAGAATTTATAAATAAAGGAAGAATTAAATAAACTAAAGCAAATCCTGAAGACACAAATAATCTCATACATGCTCTAAAAGAAAAGGCAACGCGGTTATATTCAACAGTGACAGCATTATTAAAATAACCAATTTCTTTTGAAATAAAATACAAATAATCAGAAGCGAATATTCCATTAACAACATCTTTTTTTATAGTGGCTAACAAATTTGCCACCATGCGACCTGAATATATTTCCTGTAAGATAAGAAATACAGTCCTCAAAGAATACAACCCCGCCATAAATAAAACCGAAGTTATAATAGAATATGAAATACCTAAAAAGTCAAAAAATCTTTTGACTTCACGAGTCACAAAATTATTTTCATCTCCAGCCTCTAAAATTGGTATAAAAAACCCAACACTAAGACCATCTAATAGAGCAGCTAATATAATAAATGTAAGCCAAACCCATATACGCCATCCTATCTTAGAGTATAAAAATGATATAAATTTATAAATATCTTTCATTTGTTATCTAAACTTTATAGCTCAATTATCTCAAGATAGCTCTTATTTTTTCGGTAATGTAATCAATAGATTCGCTAGGTAATTCAGGATATATCGGTAACGCCAATGTTTGAAAAGATGCTATCTCACTTTTATTAAGATCTCCTTCCCTATATCCTAAATAAGCAAAACATTCTTGTAGATGTAACGAAAGTGGATAATAAATCTCTGTTCCTATTCCATTCGTTTTTAATTGTGACATTAATTGGTCTCTATCATCTAATATTTTAATTACAAATTGATTATAGACATGTTTAGAATCCGATATTTCAAATGGTAAATTAATTCTATTTACGAGTTCAGATGATTCAAATAATCTTTCAAAATTCTGACTATATTTAATAGCGTTAGCACGCCGTGATTCCATCCATCCATCTAAATATCTTAATTTTACTTTCAAAACGGCTGCTTGTATCGCATCTAACCTAAAATTCCCTCCAATAAATTTATTTTGATATTTTTTTTGATGCCCATGATTTCTAAGCATTCGAATCTTTTCTGCAAGTTCAAAATTACTTGTGACAACCATACCTCCATCTCCAATACCCCCAAGGTTTTTTGTTGGATAAAAACTAAAGCATCCTACATCTCCTATTGTTCCTGCTTTTCTTTCTTTATATTCTGCACCAATAGCTTGAGCTGCATCTTCAATAACATATAAATTATATTTATCAGCTATGGCCAATATGGGTTCCATATTAGCTACTTGTCCAAACAAATGCACAGGCATTATTGCTTTAGTTTTCGGAGTTATAGCTTGTTCTATCAAGTTAGGATCAATATTAAATGTTTGAGGATCTATATCAACAAACACAGGTATAGCTCCAAGTCGTGCAATTGATCCTGCAGTTGAAAAAAAAGAATATGGTGTTGTTATAACTTCATCTTCAAAACCAATATCCAATCCCATTAGGGCAACAAGTAAAGCATCACTTCCTGAAGATACTCCTATTGAATAATCACAATCCAGATAGCTTGATATTTGTTCTTCAAATTCAGAAACTTCTTTACCCAATATAAACGATTGAGATTGAAGAACATTGTTAATTGACTCATTTATTTCTGATTTAATTGATTCGTATTGAGGTTTCAAATCAAAAAATGAAATTTGTTTGCCAGAATTATTTTGCATTGTCATCACCAATATCCTCAAATTCGTCCAAATTAATGCATTTAAGCCCTTCAGGATATAACTTATATTTCAAATCTGAACCTGGACAGTTCATTATTCCGTCTGCATCTGGATCAGATAATTTAAATCCGTGCCTACTCATCCAACCTTTTTGCTCAGCAGGAACACCCATAAATAGAGCATAATCAGGAACGTCTTTACTAACCACAGCACCTGCTCCTACAAATGAATATTTTCCTATCGTTGTTCCACAAACTATTGTTGCATTAGCTCCAATAGTAGCCCCCCTCTTAACAAGTGTGGTTATGTAATCAGATCTTCTATTTATTTCAGACCTAGGATTAATAACATTTGTAAACACAACAGAAGGGCCACAGAACACATAGTCTTCTAACTTGACGCCCGAAAATACAGAAACATTATTTTGAATCTTGACACTATTCCCAATTACAACATTTTCACCAACAAAAACATTCTGCCCAATAGTGCAGTTTTTGCCGATATTAGAACCTTTCATAATATGGCAAAAATGCCATATTTTAGTACCTATTCCAATAACACATTCCTCATCAACATATGAGGTTTCGTGAAGAAAATAATCATTCATAATCTTACTCACTAAAATTAATTAATATAAATTGGTTTTCCATGAAGAGACATTGATTTTTGCGACGCATCTAAAACATCCATTACTTTTAAAGCATTAATGCCTGAAGTCTTTGGTTGGATACGTGTATTAATAGAATTTATAAATCCTAATGCTTCTTCTTTTAAAGGTTCCAAATCTGGAAATGACACGGTCTTCCCAATCCCTTTTATAGGGACAGGAACTCCATCATTAATATCCACTTTTTGGTCATACAAAATAAGTTCCTTGGAAACATCATCAAAGCTAGCCATATTTTCCGATCCAATGACAACTAACCTTTGTTCTTTAAATGGATGCAACCAAGATACAAATATGTGAGCTTTAGAGCCATTTTCATATGTTATATTGCTAACTGTTACATCTGCGATATTTGGTTGCAAAAAATCTCCCCCTGAAGTGGAAACAAACTTAGGAGCCGAATTAATAAGTCTATTTATAACAGCGATGTCGTGTGGAGCAAAGCTAAACAATATATTTTCTTCTCTCCTGATTTTACCTAAACTAACTCTATTGGAATAAACATATCTGATTTCACCTAAAATACCATCAGAAATCAACTCCGTTAACTTTACTATTCCAGGGTGATATTCCATAACATGTCCCACCATCAATATTCTTTGATATTCAGATGCCATTAAAACTAATTTTTCTGACTCAGATCTATTCATTGCAAATGGTTTTTCTACTAATACATCTTTTCCTGATTTTAATACCTGTTCAGTCAATGAAAAATGGGTTTCAGCAGGGGTAGAAATCACAACAGCTTCCACCGGAATTTGTAACATCTGGTCTAAAGTGGACAGCACTTGTACATTAGGTGCTATTTGAGAAGCTATTTCCCTACCTTCTGAAGTTGAATCTGAAACAGCAGCTAAACAACCTAATTCATTAAAAACTCGCACAAGGTTTTTGCCCCAGTACCCACAACCTATAACACCTATTTTAGGTAAATCCATTATTCGTATCCTGTCACTTTAAAACTTGTGAATATATGTCGCATATTTTATTTGTATTTTTCAATATATTGAAGTTATCAGAAACGGTCTTTTTTCCATTTTT
>CETH01023566.1_pt1 | contig 20392 bp, 19 predicted proteins | sample 361461 | NCBI WGS metagenome assembly CETH01 (sample SAMEA2622695, study PRJEB7988) | marine metagenome | isolation source: saline water (ENVO:00002010), including
TCATAGCAATGGTAGCTGGTTATGCTGTTGGTGGAGGTCATGTTTTGCATATGATGTGTGATCTTACAATTGCTGCTGAAAATGCTCAATTTGGTCAAACGGGTCCTAAGGTTGGTTCATTTGATGGTGGTTGGGGGGCATCTTATATGGCAAGAATTATAGGTCAAAAACGAGCTAGAGAAATGTGGTTCACATGTCGTTTTTATGATGCACAACAAGCACTTGATTGGGGTTTAGTAAATGATGTTGTTTCTATTGAATTACTTGAATCAAAAACAGTCGATTTATGTAATGAAATCCTTGAAAGATCACCAATGGCTATTAGAATTTTAAAAGCTGCTTTAAATGCTGATTGTGATGGGCAGGCAGGTCTTCAACAGCTTGCTGGAGATGCAACAATGTTATTTTATATGAGCGAAGAAGCACAAGAAGGTAGGGATGCATTTAAAGAAAAAAGAAAACCAAATTTCAAAAAATATCCAAGGTTACCATAATTTTTTATGAATATCAAATCTTGGGTGATAGCATCAAGACCTAATACTTTAATAGTATCCATAGCTCCAGTTTTATTAGGATTAGCCTTATTTATTAATAATAATCATTATGCCAAATTAAATCTATTGGTTGGGTTTTTAACACTAGTTGCTTCAATTTTAATACAACTTGGTACAAATTTCATTAATGATTTGTATGATTTTTTAAGTGGAGCAGATGATGAAAATAGATTAGGCCCCAAAAGAGCTGTGCAATCTGGCTTACTATCTGAGCAACAGGTAAGAATAGGTGCATATTTTTGCTTTGGCATTGCTTTGTTGATTGGTGTTTATTTAGTATATATTGGAGGTTTGCCCATATTATTAATTGGCTCCTTTGCACTTATTTCTGGCTATTGTTATACTGCTGGGCCTTACCCATTAGGTTATAATGGGCTTGGAGATATATTTGTTTTTATTTTTTTTGGCTTAATTGCTGTTCCAGGGACTTATTACTTACAAAGTGGAATTTTGTTTGATATAGATAGTATTATTATTGGTTCATCTATTGGATTTATTGCAGTAGCAATTTTATGTGTTAATAATATAAGAGATGTTGATTCAGATACTAGAGTAGGGAAAAAAACTTTAGCCGTTAGATTTGGATTTTATTCTATAATTATTATGTATGATTTTATGATTATTTTAGCATATATATGTATATTGGTATTACTGATTAGGCCTACCTTTTATTTTGATTTAAGTCTATGTCTATTATTTTTAAGTATCCCAATTTCTGTTAAACTAATAATTGATATACATAGTAAAAAGACAGAAGATTTAAATAGCGTTTTAATGGGTACTAGTAATTTTATGAGAATATTTTTTATCCTTTTAATATTAGGAATCTTATTGTGATTATAACTGATATATCCATTTATCCAACTACACAAAAATTGATTAAATCTTTAAAAACATCCAATTTTAATCATAATGATAGAGATAGCTGGATTATTAAAATTACTACAAAAGAAGGTTATACTGGATTTGGAGAGGCTTCTCCAATTGCAAATTTTAATGATGAAACATTTGAAGCTTCAGGTTATGCTTTAGAAGGTTTTAAGCTGACTTTTGATGATCAATATAATATTGAAATAGACGAATTGATGATATTGATTGAGGCTCATACTTTAGGAACTCCATCTGCAAAATTTGCTATTGAAACCGCTGTATATGACATATTGTCTCAACAAAAAAAAATGCCTTTATGTAAATTTTTGAATTTAAATGCTCTATCTCAAATATCTGTTAACGGAGTTCATCAATTAACTAATTTTGATGATTATTCTATTATAAAAGTTAAATGTGGATTCAGAAATTTATATGATGAGATTGAATTATTAAAAAAATTATCTAATAAATATGGCGATTCTACTCGATTTATTATTGATTTAAATCAGTCGTATGATTTGCCAAAAGCAATAAGATTTTTTAAAGAAATGAATAGATTTAATATAGCATATATTGAGCAGCCAATCGATAAAAATAATTTTGAAGATTTATTAGAATTAAGATTTCATTCTGAAATACCTATTGCACTTGATGAGTCTATTAATAGTTTAGAATCAATACAAAATTTATTAGATATTAATTGTGGAGATATATTTGTTATTAAACCTCAATCAATAGGAGGTTTTTCTGATATTAAAAATGCTATACAATTAGTTAAAGATAAAGGTAAAATTCCAATAGTGACTTCTTCATTAGAAGGATTGATTGGGCGATTATCTGCTATGCATTTAGTATCTGCTAATCTTATTAAAGATAGTTGTGGTTTATTAATGGAACCAATATATAATAATGAAGATTCTATTATACCTAAAATAAAAAATGGAATATTAGAAATTCCCAATAAAATTGGTTTAGGATATTATAAATGAAGCACTACATAGATTATTCAAAAGAATTTTATTCAGATCAAATATTTATATCTTATAATAATAACGATATTACTTTTAGTGATTTTTATCATAATGTTTCATCTAAATCTAGAGCATTACTTAGATTAAATATATCAGATAATAATATTGTGGGAATATTTTTATCTAACCCAATTGATATTTTAGAAATTTATTTTGCATGTATTCAACTCAATAAAAAACCTATCATTTTTCCATATGATATTAATAATTATGAATTGCAAAAAATTATAAATCATTATGAAATTAAATTTATTATAACTGAATGGTTACAAAAGCAAGAGATTGAAAAGGTTAATGGATCTTCTTTTTTTTATATTCAAGAATTATCATCTGCTTTTGGTGGATGTGGCCCAGTTGAATTTAATTCTATTTTAGCTGATGTTAATGCAGTACAATCTTTACATTTCACTTCAGGCTCCACTGGCGTTCCTAAATTAATTAAATTAACTTTTAATAATTTTATTAATAGTGTATCTCAGTGGCATAAGGAAATTAATTTTTCTAATAAAGATCGATATATTCAATGTTTGCCATTAAATCATATTGCTGGTTTATCTATAATAATAAGATCTCAGATTAAAGGGTTTGAATCAATTTTGATGAAAAAATTTAATGCATCACAGATAAACTATGAAATTGATAATGGAGCAACACTTGTGTCGCTTATCCCTAGTATGTTTAAAAGATTAATAGATGATAGGCAAGGTAGACCGTTCCCAAAACATTTAAAAAGTATTATAGTAGGTGGTGATGGTTGTTCAAATAATTTAATGTTATATGCTATAAAAAATAGTATACCTGTATATAAAACATACGGAATGACAGAAACATGTTCAGGTGTTTCAGGTTTTTGGATATCAGCACACCCTGAAATGATAGATTCAGTTGGAAAATGTTTTAAAAACAATAAAATTGAAATTTTTGATTCCAAAATTTGTATTACAGGGCCAACAGTTTCACCATATTTAAATTGCAAAGGTAATAAATCAGATAGTTTTATAACATCTGATACTGGATTTATTGAAAATAGATTTTTATTTTTAACTGGTCGTTGTGATGATATAGTAATTAATGGTGGAGAAAATATTAGTTTAAGTAAGATTAAAAATATTTTATTTAAACATAAAAATATCACAGATATTTATATAGAAACTGAAAATGATGATAATATTGGCACAAAAATTGATGTATTTATTGAGGTTTCAAAAAATAATATAAGTGTTGAAGATGTATATAGTTATTTATTACAATATATACCTAAAAAACAATGCCCTGGAAATATTCAAATTGTTGATAAAATTCATCATAATTAATTTTTTTGGTAACAAATTGTTTCTTTATTATTTAATTATAAACTTTTAACTTAGGTTATGTCATTTTTTTCATTTAAGAATATCAGATTATCGTTTATAGCAGGCTTGTTGCTTATAGCCGGCTTATTAGCTTATGAAGTTTATTTTTTAGTAACTAATAGTAATCGTTCTGATATTTTTCCTGATCAAGATATGCCCCCTCAAGATAATTCCAGTGGTTTATTTAGTGGCTATATAGGGGAAGATTCAAATTATCTAGAAATGAAAGCTAAAAGTGCAATTATGATTGATTTTGATCGTGATAATGATTTAGATCTTTATTATGGATTTTCTAAGTCTTATTTTTTTGAAAATGAAAATGGTTTTTTTACTGAAATGACGGATGTATATAATATTGAAGATTCTGGAAGTACTGGTTTAGTTGCAGGGGACATGGACAATAATGGTTTCCCTGATATTTTAAAATGGAGATTTACCCCCTCTACTAGTACTAGTCTTGAAGATAGCTATAACACAGAATTTAACAATTCTCCTCATTTAATTATTATGAATCAAGGCAATCATAATTATGAGACTAAGGAATATTTACCATCTTACCTTGTTCCATTTATTCATAGCCAAGGTTTTATTGACGTAGATTTAGATGGAGATTTAGATATTGTAATTATTGAAGATAAGTTTTTTAACCAATTTCATTTATTTCTAAATGATGGATTTAATAGTCAAGGTGAACCAATTTTGAGAAATGCATTTATTCAGTCTAGATTAGATACAAGTTCATCAAGAACATTAGCTATTATCGATTATGATAATGATGGAGATCAAGATGTATATATTCCAAGAAAATTTGGTATTAATTGGATGTTAGAAAATCAAACTTTAACTCAAAATGGTGAGGAGGTAGTTTATAATTCAAACCCAAATCCATTTTTTATTGAAGTAGCTTTGGAAAAAGGGCTTGATGATTTTGAAGCTAGCCCAACAGGTAGTACTGGTTATGGAGCAGCGTGGGGTGATTTTGATAATGATGATAATTTTGATTTATATTTATCAAATTGGGGTGATAATATTTTATTTAAAAATAACAATGGGCAAACATTTTCAAATTTAAGTGATGATGTACCATTAGAGTCTGATTCATTAAGTAATGGATCAGCATGGGGAGACTTTAATAATGACGGATATATTGATATTTGGGCAGCAAATATTAAAAATGAAGATGACTTATTTCTTAATTCAGCTTCAGGAGAATGGGATGATTCTTATGCTCCATTTTTTCAATCTGCCACGCAAGATGTAATTCCAGCTGATTATAATAATGATGGTTGGTTAGATGTGTTTGCTCCCGGACTACAAATGATTGGCGGGAACAATGGGCCTAAATATACTAGTTTACTATATAAAAATATTTCTACTGATTCATTAGGAGTTGTTAATCATTGGCTAAAATTAGATTTGGAAGGAGCAATTGTTGGAACGCCAAATAATGGATGGTCCCCAAATTCTAATCGTTCCGCTATTGGAGCTAGGGTTATTGTTCATTTGCCTGATAAAAATATTTCTCGAGAGGTGATTGCAGGTAAAGGTCATGGAAGCATGGATCCTTTGCAGCTTCATTTTGGGTTAGGGTTATTTCATACTATTGATAGTATTACAGTCAAATGGCCTAGTTTAGATATTAGTTCTAATCAACCGAAAAAAATAGTATATCAAGGCCCTATAGATGCAAATAATAGATATACTATTTTTGAAAATATTTATCATCCTATATCAAGGAAAAAAGGTGACACTAATGGTGACGATGTTGTTAATATTTTAGATGTGCTATCATCAATTAACTATTTTTTTGATAGTTATTTATTTGATGAAGAGCAATTATGGTCAGCTGACATGAATTCTGATAATATAATTGATATTACCGATATTGTTTTTCTAGTGAATTTTATTTTTGTACATTAGTATGTTATGCAAAAATATCGCCTCATATCTTTTGTTGCTATTCATATTTTAATTTTAGTTCATGTTTTATGGCTTAAAGATAGCATGGTTGGGAGTTTTGACTTCCAGGAATTTTTTGATCGTTTTATAGGTCATGGGGTTTTAAATGCTGGTTCAATACTGGTTATTTTAGCTTTTTTCACTACTTTAATTTTTGGGCGTTTTTTTTGTGGTTGGTTATGTCATTTTGGAGCTGTTCAGGAATTAGCTTGGTGGATTTTTGATAAATTTGGAATTAAACCTAAAACCATCAATTCAAGATTATTGACTTTTTTACCTCTTTTTGTATTATTTAATTTTTACATTATTCCCAATATATCTAAAGCATTGAGTCCTGAATCTGATTGGCAGTTATCTTTAAATTTATCTTATCCAGAGGTATGGACTTTTCTTCCTGGGCTGGTAATTGGTAGTTTAACCTTTATTGTAGATGGTTTTTTAATTGTATATTTTTTAGGTAGAAAAGGCTTTTGTAGATTTGTTTGTCCATGGGGAGCCTTTTTAAAATTTCCAACTTCATTGTCAACATTTAAAGTTAGGAAAGTTGGTGATTGTACCCATTGTAATATGTGCACATCTGGATGCCCAATTGGGATTGATGTTAGTTATGAAATTAACTCCTTTAATAAAGTTATAAATTCAAATTGCACTTCTTGTATGAATTGTATTGGTGATTGCCCAGAACAAGCATTAAGCTATCAATTTAAAAATCCTATTCGTGAATATGATAATATTAGTATATCTAATTTTTTATTTCAAAAATCTAGTTATTTACATTCTAAAATTAAAGAAAAGTTCATTTCTCTTAGAGATCAGGATATGTTTATAATACCATTTTGTGTGTTATTCGGACTGTTATTAGATGGTTTATTTAATATTGGTCACATGCTTTCGTTTGGGTTTGCATCAATTATTAGTTTGTTAATTTTTAATTCTGAAATATCTTTAAATATTAGAAGGGGTCTTCTAATTTTTTCAGTTGTATTAATGTGTTTTAATGGTTTTTTAAAATTTTCTCAATATATGGGAATTTACTATTATGAGAAACAGAATTTTGATAAGGCTGCTCCTTATTTTGTAAATTTAGTTAATTATTATCCTATTAAAATAGGCAAATATCATGCTTATCTTGGAGTATGTTATCTTGAAATGGGAGATTTTGAAAAAAGCGTTAATCATTATAGGGCCGCTAAAAAGATTATTCCTGACAACCCTAATATTTTAAAATTAGGTAAATTGTTGAATGAGAGATGACATGATTGTGATTATAGATAATTATGATTCATTTACTTACAACCTTTATCAATATGTAGGGTACTATTATGATGATATCAAAATTTTAAAAAATGATGATAACAAGATTGATTCATTAAGGAAAGAGGACATAAAAGGATTAATTTTTTCTCCAGGGCCAGGTAGGCCTAGTGATGCAGGAAAAATGCCAGAACTTATAGAATGTTTTGTTTCAAAAGTTCCAATTCTTGGTATTTGTTTAGGTCATCAAGCTATTATAGAACATTATGGTGGTTCAATTATTAATGCTTCAAATATATGTCATGGAAAAGTAGACTCAATTATTCACAACTCTCATTCTATTATATTTAATGAAGTTTCAAATCCTTTTAAGGCTACTCGTTATCATTCTTTGGTAGGCTCAAAAAATAATTTTCCAGATTGTTTAGAGGTAATTGCTAAAACGGAATCTGATAAGGAAATTATGGCATTCCAACATAAATCAGAATTAATAATTGGGCTTCAATTTCACCCAGAGTCAATTGAAACAGCTGATGGTTTAAAAATGATAGAAAATTTTATTAATGCAATTAAATAATACAAAGAATTTAAATCTCTTTTTGCCTGGTGATAAATCTATTGCTCACAGAGTTATCATAATTAGTTCATTTATTTCTGGGGTTCATAAAATTAGAAATATGCCTAAAAATGATGATGTATTAATAACTTTAAATATATTATCAAAATATGGATTAAAGGTTACTTATGATAAAGATTTATTGAGTTTAGATTCTAGTAATATGTTATTTAATGATTGTAGCATAGATTGTGGTGATTCTGGAACAACAGCTCGCTTATTGATTGGTTACCTTACTGGTTTGAATCTCTCTACAACAGTTTCAGGGTCTGCTGCCTTATCTAAAAGACCAATGGATAGAATTATCAATCCTCTTAGAAATTTTGGGGCTAATATTCAAGTAGGAGAAAATCAATTACCTGCAATATTGAATAAAAGTAAGCAATTAAATGCTTTTGATTTTGAGCTTGTTATACCAAGCGCGCAAATTAAATCTGCACTCATATTATATGCTATATCTTTAAATGGGAAAAGTATTATTAGAGGAAAAATTAAGACTAGAGATCATTTAGAGCTTCTTTTGTCATATTTGCAATACCCAATTTCCATTAAAAAAGATCGAATTGAGGTTTATGGTGGCTTTAAAATAAAAAAATATATGGATTTTAAGATTCCTGGAGATGTATCAAGTGCTGCATTTGTCATAGCGGCAGCAATTCTAACTCAACATTCTAATATTATAATAAAAGATATTTGTATTAATAAATATAGAATTGGGTTTTTAAGAGCAATCATTAAAATGGGCGCAAAAATTCAAATATTAAATAAGAAAAATATTTATGGTGAAGAGGTTGGCGATATATCAGTACAGTATTCTCAAAATTTATGTAGCATACGAATCAATCAAGCTCAAGTGGTAGATATCATAGATGAAATACCAATCTTGTCAGTAATTGCATGTTTTGCGAGCGGAACAACAATTATTGAAGGTATTGAAGAGCTAAAAATTAAAGAATCTAATCGCGTTTTAGCAATAATAGACAATATAAATTTAATGGGAGGCGAAGCAGACGAGCGCAACAATAATTTAGTTATTAAAGGAAAAAAAAGGTTGTATAATACAGATATAAAAAGTTTTAATGATCATAGAATATTCATGTCATTCTATATAGCTAATCGATTAGTTGATAAAAATTTCGACATTAAATTTAATGATTTATCCTATACAAAATCGTTTCCAGAATTTTTAAGTGTAATAAATAGGGTGTTTGCATGAAAAAATTTTGTTTAATTGGTCAGAACGTTCAAAATAGTCTTAGCCCTCAAATTCATAAATATATTTTTAATAAATTTAATTTAGATGCAGACTATCAACTAATTGATATACAGGATTCTTATCAGTTAAATATTATTTTAAATGAATTAAAGTCAAATAAATTTTCAGGAATAAATGTAACGAATCCGTATAAAGTTACTTTATATCCATGTATGGATGTGGTTTCAAAGTCATGTGCTCTCATTAAGGCTGTGAATTGTATTGATTATAGAAAGAAAAAAATTAAAGGCTATAATACTGATTGGATTGGTTTTTTTAAGATGATGGAAGTTAGTGATTTTAACCTGACTAATAAGAAAATTAAAATTATAGGTAATGGAGGCGCTTATAATGCCGTCAGTTATGCCCTTTCAGTGATGGGTTGTTCAAATATAGAGCTTTATAATAGGGAAAATATAGATAATATTTTAAATCAAAAATTTGATGAAAGGAGCGTCGTAATTAATTGCACTCCAAAACATTTTTTAAATGATGAAATAAATTTTATAGATCATTTTATAATGGGAGAATATTTATGGATAGACCTTTTATACACAAAGTTATCCACAAAAAAATTAGAATTAATTAATCAAAAAGATAAAAAAATGTATATTAATGGTTTAGATATGTTAATATTTCAAGCTTTAGCTTCAATCGAGATTTGGTTTAGTAAAAATATAATATCAAATGTAGATTTAGATGACTTAAAAAAGGAACTAAATGTTAACTAAAATAAAATTTTTGACTGCTGGAGAATCTCACGGTAAAGCTTTAGTTGGGATTATTCAAGGGTTGCCATCTGGACTAGGCATTACAAGTGAATATATTAATCATCAACTATCTAGAAGGCAGCTTGGTTATGGTCGAGGTGGAAGAATGAAAATTGAAACTGATAAGGTAGAAATTTTATCTGGTATTAGACATGGGAAAACTTTAGGGTCCCCAATTGCCATTATGATTAAAAATAATGATTATTCAAATTGGGTTGATAAAATGGGGGTAGAGCCTACAGGTAATAATATTAAAAAAATTACTTTACCAAGGCCAGGGCATGCTGATTTAGCTGGAATTAAAAAATATGATTTTGATGATATTAGAAATGTTATTGAAAGATCATCTGCAAGAGAAACTGCTATGAGGGTTGCTCTTGGCGCAATATGTAAAAAATTTTTAAGTGAAGTAAATATTGCTATTCATAGTAGGGTTTTGAGCATTGGCTCAGTAATTGATAAATCAAAATTATCTAAGTCTGATTACTCTAATTTAAATGAAACTGTTGATTCATCAAAATTTAGATGTTATAATAAATCTCTTGAAAATGATATGATTAATGTAATTAATCAGTGCAAATTAAATGGTGATACTGTAGGAGGTACAATGGAAATAGTTGCTTTAGGGTTGCCATATGGATTAGGTAGTTATATTCAATGGGACAAAAAATTAAATTCTATTATAGCATCGTTAATACTTTCAATTAATGCATTTAAATCATTAACAATTGGTTCTTTAGGGAATAGTTTGGGAAGTGAATATCATGATGAAATAGCATGGGATGAACAATCATATAAAAGACTTAGTAATAGCGCAGGTGGGATTGAAGGTGGAATGAGTAATTCAGAACCTTTAATTTTAAATATGACTATGAAGCCTATTCCAACACTAAGTAGGGCCTTAAAATCAGTTGATATTAATACAAAGATTGAACAATCTGCTCACAAAGAAAGGTCTGATACCTGTGCTGTTCCAGCAGCCTCAATTATTGCTGAGCATATGCTTTCTTTTGCAATTACAGATACGCTTTTAGATAAATTTGGAGGAGACTCTCTTAAACAATTTAAAGCTCATTTAAAATCTAGTGCTCAATATTAAATTATGAATAATAAAATTTTTTTAATTGGTATGATGGGTGCAGGCAAAACTACTATTGGATTTGAATTATCAAAAGTAAACAAAATTCCTTTTATAGATGTTGATCAAATAATAGATTCAAATAATTTTATTATTAAAAATTCAATTGAGGATTTTCGAAATCGTGAAAAGTTAGAGATAGAAAAAATTAATTCATATAAAAATTGTTTAATTGTTTCAATTGGAGGAGGAGCCGTATTAAGCGAAGAAAACAGAATAATAATTAAAAAAAATTATTCAATTTATTTAAAGGGGTCAATTGAAGAATTGATTTCTAGAATTAATTATCAAAATTCATTTAGGCCATTGATTCAAAGTGAATATGGCAGTGATATTGATATCAATGTATTTAAAAGTTTATTTAATAAAAGAGAAAAAATTTATAATCAACTTTCAAATTTTACAGTTAATACAGATAAAAAAAATATTTCAGAAATTGTGCAAATAATTCATAAAAAATTAATTAAAAATGAAATTATCTATTAATCTAAATCACTGTTCTTATGATGTTATTATTAGAGAATCTATTATTCAAAAAGTATCATTTTATTTAAGTGAAATTAATAATGGGCAAAAATTTATTTTATGTTTTCCATCCAAATTATTATCTCAAGCATCTTCGCTTTTTGATGATTTAAAATCCAATAATTTTGATATTAATAGATTAGAAATAAAAGATGGAGAAGAATTTAAAAACATAGAATATATTCAGGAATTGGCGGGCTCTTTAATGCAGTTAGGCTGTAAGCGAGATTCAATTTTAATAGCTCTTGGAGGGGGTACTGTTGGAGATGTTGTAGGTTTTCTTGGTTCTATATTTATGAGAGGGATTAAATATATTAATATTCCCACATCTTTACTTGCTATGGTAGATTCATCAATGGGTGGAAAAACAGGAGTAAATTATAATAAAATTAAAAATTTTTTAGGATCATTTCATCATCCAGAATTAGTTTTAATAGATCCAAATTTTTTGTTGACACTTGATCAAAAACAGGTTTATAGTGGTTTGGGTGAGATTATTAAATATGGCTTAATTGATGATAAAAAAATACTTACTAATTTAATAAAAAATTATAATTGTATAATACAATTAAAAAGATTAGATATTATATCTGATCTGATATATAAAAGCTGTTTAGTAAAGAAAAAATTTATTGAACAAGATGTTTATGATAAAGGGTATAGAAATATTTTGAATTTTGGCCATACACTTGGTCATATTATTGAAACTAAGTTTCAATCTGAAAAAATTACTCATGGAGAGGCTATATTACACGGGATATTTCTAAGCTTAAAATTATCTCATCTTAAAAAAGTATTATCAAAAGATAAATATAATGAAATTTTAGCTCTTTTAGAGAAATTAAATATTCAAAATAAATATAAACTAAACAGTTTAGATATAGAAAAAATTAATTTTGATAAAAAATCAAATAATCATAGTATAAGGTTTGTTTTAATTGAAGATATTGGTGTACCAATCGTATTAGATAATATTACTATTCAAGATATAGAGGAAATTATATAAATATGAAAATTTTAATATTACATGGACCAAATCTTAATTTACTTGGAAAAAGACAGCCAGATATTTATGGTTATGAAACTCAAGATGAATTAATTACCTTTATTAAAAAATCTTTTTCTAATATTAATTTTTCTTTTTTGCAATCTAACCATGAAGGGGTAATTATAGATAAAATTCACGAATCTATAGATTTAATTGATGCCATTATAATTAATCCTGGAGCGTTTGCTCATTATTCTTATGCTATTAGAGATGCTATTGCTATACTTAATATACCAATAATTGAAGTGCATTTATCAGATATAAATAATCGTGCAAATTTTAGAAAACAATTAGTCTTATCAGAAGTTTGCAATTTTACCATTTCAGGTAAAGGTAAGAATGGTTATATAGATGCTGTAAACAAAATAAAGGAATTAATATGAAGCAAAAACATTACATTGATTTACATAAAGGCGCTACTTTCATTTATATTTTATTTTTGATGTTTATTTTCAATGATACTATCAATATTAATAATGTGAGTATATATATATATCTTGCTTTACATGGCTCTTATGGTATTTTGTGGATTTTAAAAAGTAAAATTTTTCCAGATAAACAATGGGAGTCAAAATGTTCTATATGGTATGGTTTATTAATTTGGTTTGGATTATCACTATATTGGATTGCTCCTTATATTATAATTAATCAAGAATTTGCACCATCTAATTGGTATATTGCTATGTGTATTTCTATGTATATATTTGGCGTTTTTTTGCATTTTACATCTGATATGCAAAAATTTATACAACTAAAGTATAATCCGAATCATTTAATTACAAATGTAATGTTTTCTAGAATAAGAAATATTAATTATTTAGGAGAATTACTAATATACTTAGGCTTTAGTTTGTTAGCAAGAAGTTGGATTCCAATCATTGCATTATTATCCTTTATCATAATTATATGGATTCCAAACATGATTAAAAAAGACAAATCTTTATCTCGATATAATGATTTTGATGAATACAAAAAACATACAAACAGCCTTTTTCCATTTATTTGGTAAAATAAAATGATTATACATGTATTAGGTACGGCACAGGATGGAGGTTACCCGCATGCGGGCTGTAATGAGCCATGCTGTTCTTCAATATGGTCACAGCCTAAATCACACAGATTACCTTCATCAATTGCTGCAATCGATTTAAAACAAAAACAATTTTATTTATTTGATATAACACCAAATGTTAAAGAGCAATTATATCAATTAAATCAATATAATTGTCAATTAGCAGGAATATTTATTACGCATGCTCATATAGGCCATTATTTAGGTTTGATGGATTTAGGTTTAGAAGTAATGAATACAAAAAATATCCCAGTTTATATTATGCCCAGAATGAACAATTTTATTTTAAATAATCAGCCTATGCTCCAATTAGTTAAAAATAATAATATTGAATTAATAAAAATTGATAATCATCAAAATATATTATTTGACAATTTATCTATTGTTCCATTTGAAGTGCCTCATCGAAATGAGCTTTCAGAAACTGTTGGGTTTAAAATACGTACTAATAATAATTCTATTATTTTTCTTCCTGATATTGATGATTGGGATAGTTGGGATACTGATTTAGAACAGTTTGTTATAGAAAATAAGCTTTTATTTTTAGATGGGACATTTTATAAAAAAAGTGAAATCAACTTAAGAGATGTTTCCAAAATACCACATCCTGAAATTATTGATACAATGAATAGGCTATCAAAACTACCAAGATCATTTAGAAAACGCGTCCATTTCATTCATTTAAATCATACAAATGATGCGCTCAGAAAAAAAACAAATGCATATAAAAATATAATTAATTCAGGCTTTTGCATTTCTGAAGAAAACCAAATATTTGAATTTTAAATATATGATAATATTAATCTGATTGCGATTATAAATAAAGTAAGCTTAAATAGTTTTTTAAATAAATTTTCAGGTATAAATCCTAATAATTTTTTCCCAAAATTTGTTCCTATGTAAACTGCTATTATTAAAGGTAATATAATTTTTAATTCTGCTTTGTAGTCCATATTAAAAAAATATATAAATAATGGAATTTTGCTTAAATGTGTTATCATTTGGCTACCTGCCTTATTGGCTATAATATTTTCTTTATTTAAATTTTTACCAAGGAAAAATGGTGCAATCAAAGGCCCTACAGCACCTATAAAAATAGAGCTGATACCCGCAATAAAACCTACAGGTATAAATGAATTTGTTTTTTTTCTTTTTTTAGTTCCTTTTAAAAATAAATTCCAAATTATAAATAATCCAATAATAGGTTTTAATAATTCTAATTTAATTTGATTGTTATTATCAACATTGTAATATTTAATGAGTATTGATATAATAATAGTAGATATGATTACACCTATTAAAGCACCAATTGAAAATTGAGCAATTATTTTTTTTTTAATATAATCTTTAAATACATATACCCGAACGGTATTACTAAATAACTGCACCATGCCATGTAATGCAATTATTTTATATCCCTCAGGTATTATAATAGCCATAATACCTAATAGAATAATGCCGCCGCCCATGCCTATCACTGCAGAGATTGATGAAGTTAAAAAAGCAGAAAAAATTAAAATTAAAATTTCACTATTTGCCATAGCTTCTATTTTTTTAAATCTTTATTTTTTTTAATTGTCATTTCTTTTAATTTTGGTTTTAATCTATCACGGTAATGATGAATTAGAGGCGCTGCAATTTCAGGCTTTGTTTTTCTTAATTTTCTTTGTTTTTCTATAGGTAGAGATTTGATAGTTTTACATTCCTCTGAACAGCAACCATTAAAATTATGTGAACAATTTTGGCATTGTATAAATAATATATGGCATGCATCATTTTCACAATTAGTATGGCTATCACACTTTTTATCACATTGATGACAGTTACTTAAAATATCAGTAGTAATTTTTTCACCTAACCTATCATCAAACACGAAATTTTTGCCTTTAAATTTTGATTTTAATTTTTGGTCCTTTATTTGTTGAGCATAATTAATAATACCACCATTTAATTGAAATACATTTTTAAAATTATTTTTAATTAAGTAAGAACTTGCTTTTTCACATCGAATGCCACCAGTACAATATAACATAATATTATCATTTTTATGTTTTTCAAGAATTTTTTTAGTTTCAGGAAGCAATTCTTTGGATGTGTCTACATCAGGACAAATTGCATTTTCAAATCTGCCAACTTCACTTTCATAGTGATTTCTCATATCTACTATAATAGAATTTGGGTCTTCCATCATTTGATTAAATTCTTTTGCATCTAAATGTTCACCTGTGTTATTAATATCATATTCATCCATTCTTATTCCGTATGCAACAATTTCTTTTTTTACTTTTATAATTAATTTATAAAAAGATCTATTTTCTTCGATTGCGATCTTAAATGGAATATTTTTAAAATAAGTATGATTATTTAAATTTTGTCTAAATTTTTTCAGTTTATTTTCAGGGATACTAACTTGAGCATTAATACCTTCTTCAGCAATATAAATACGACCTAATACACCTAAATTTTTCCAATCGGTATACAATAAATTTCTTAGATATATTAAATTTGTAAGTTTAACATATTTATAGAATGATAATGTAATTCTATTGAATGATTCTTTATTTAAATCATGCTCGAGTTGCGCTTTATTTTTCTTATTATATAATTCAGTCATGATGATAATTTAATTAAATTCAATTAATATTTTTAATAATCACATTTGAACTTATAAAAACTCTTATTAATATTAGTGATAATTATTTGTTCTTTTTTTAAGGGTAAAAAACATTGAAAACAAAAATAAAAAATAAAACTAGTATTACTAAAGAGCTTTCGATAACAGTCCCCTGGGTTGATTTAGAGAAAGATTATAAAGCTGCATTTGAGCGCGCTAAAGATAATTATACTCCTCCAGGAGGGCGAAAAGGTAAAGTGTTTGGCGTACAATTACAATTATTTAAAAAAAATTATACGCCAAATATCGAAGCTCAATTTTCTGAAAATTCAGTTAATCAATATTATCGTAAAGCTATTGAAGAATTAAAGTTATCTCCAATCAATCAAGGACAGATCACCCACCTTACTTTTAATGAAGGTAAGGATTTAGTTTTTAAAATTGAATTTGAATGTAAACCAGAAATTAAATTACCAAATTATAAGAAAAAATTCAAAGTCACTGCAATTAAGTATGTGTCATCTAAAAAAGACCTTGAGGATTCCTTAGTTGATTTACAGAATAGATTTGCATCTATGGAGGAAATTACCACTGGTGCTGATAAGGAACATTTTTTATTTGTGGATTTACAAGAGCTTGAATCAGGTTCGCCAGTAATTGGTAAAAAAATAGAGAAACAATATGTTAGGCTTGGGTTTGGCGCATTTAAAGGCAATGCATTCAAGACAATGAAAGGTATTCAAAAAGGTGAAAAACGAAATGTTACGATTGATATTGAGGATAAAAAAATAGATTATGAAGTTTTAGTCCATAAAGTAGAAGAGCAGATAATACCTAAGTTAGATGATAAATTTGCCAGCACTGTTGAGCCAGAATTAAAAACGTTAAAAGAACTAAAAGATAAAATTAATACTAATATATCACAAAGTTTTGAGAATGAGCATAAAAAAGCAGTTAATAATGCAATTATTGATTATTTTGTAAGTAAAACGAACTTTGATGCCCCTGAGTCTATGATTCAAAATTATTTAGACCATGTTATAGAAAATAATAAAGCACAACAGCCAGGCATGACAGAAGAAAAAGAAAAAGAAATGCGTGATTCAGGATTGGAGGGTGCTATCTTTAATGTAAAATGGTATCTTATCAAAGAACAAATTATTAACTCAGAAAAAATTAGTGTTTCAAAAGAAGATTTAGAACAAAGAACTAATGAACTAATAAAGAAAGAGCCTCAAAATGAGAAGGGTATAAAAGAATTTTTACAAAGCCCAGAAAATCAACAACGTTTTTTTGATGACATTTTGAGTGAAAAGTTATTTCAATTTTTATCGGAGTTTGCTCAAATAAAAGTTGATAAGAAAAAATCAAATGAATTAAGAAAAGCAAAAGGGGATCCTAATGGATAATAAAGTAAATATGTTAGTTCCAATGGTTATTGAGCAAACTGGTAATGGAGAAAGAGCATTTGATATTTATTCTAGATTATTAAAAGAAAGAATTATTTTCTTAGGCACAGCTATTGATGATTATGTGTCAAGCCTAATTATAGCGCAACTTTTATTTTTAGAAGCTGATGACTCTAAAAAAGATATTTATATGTATATTAATAGCCCAGGCGGTGTAATCACTTCAGGATTTGGTATCATTGACACAATGAATTATATAAAATCTGATATTGCTACTATCTGTGTTGGGCAAGCAGCAAGTATGGCAGCTATGATTTTATCATCAGGCACTAAAGGCAAAAGGTCTGCACTTGAGAATTCACGAATTATGATTCATCAGCCTTTAGGGGGTGTGCAAGGTCAAGCTACAGATATTGAAATACACACAAAAGAGATATTATTTTTGAAAGATCGTTTAAATAATATTTTAGCTAAAAATACTGGCCAAACAGTTAAAAAAATTGAAAATGATACAAACAGAGATAATTTTATGTCTGCTAAAGAATCTATAAAATATGGATTAATAGATGAAATTGTTAATAAAGGATAAATAATCTTAATGGATAAAAAGAAATTACATTGTTATTTTTGTGGCTCTAAAGAAAAAGAGGTTACGTATTTAATTGAAGGAGACGACGCTTATATATGTGATTATTGTGTTGATAAAGCAAACCTTGTTATCAATGAAAATAATTCAAAGAAAAATACAAAATCTTTTGAACTAAAAAACCCCAAAAAAATTAAATCGCATTTAGATACCCATATTATCGGACAAGAAGAAGCAAAAAAAATTGTGTCCGTTGCTGTTTATAATCATTTTAAACGTATTATGCATGTTGATGATGATGAAGTTAAACTTGAAAAAAGTAACATTTTATTAGTTGGTTCAACTGGTACAGGAAAAACATTAATTGCAAAGACCTTATCAGATTATTTGAATGTTCCTTTTGCAATTGCAGATGCAACTGTATTAACAGAGGCAGGTTACGTTGGAGAAGATGTTGAAAATATTTTGGTTAGACTATATCAAGCAGCTGACTATGACATTAAAAGAGCAGAGATGGGAATTGTATACATTGATGAGATTGATAAAATTGCAAAAAAAACTGCTAATGCTTCCATTACTCGAGATGTCTCTGGAGAAGGAGTCCAGCAGTCACTTTTAAAAATTTTAGAAGGGACAGAAGCTCATATTCCACCACAAGGAGGACGTAAGCACCCTGAACAACCCCTAATTAAGATTGATACATCTAATATTTTATTTATATGCGGTGGAGCTTTTCAAAATTTAGATAAAATTGTATCTAAAAGAATGAACCAAAATAAAATAGGGTTCACACATATTGAGGAAGATAATACCATTAATACCTCTAATATTCAGCCAGAAGATTTAGTGCAATTTGGATTTATTCCTGAATTAATTGGCAGATTACCTGTCATGGGGGCTTTAGACTATTTAACTAAGGATACTTTATTATCTATTTTAACTGTCCCTAAAAATTCATTAGTAAAACAGTATCAAAAATTATTTTTATTAGAAGGGGTAATGCTTGATTTTACTGATAAAGCACTATCAGCGATTGTAGATATTGCTGAAGAAAGAAAAACAGGCGCACGAGCATTACGCTCTGTAATGGAGAAAGTAATGTTAGATATTATGTACGAAGTTCCCTCTAGTAAAAACATCAAAAGTTGTACTATTACAGAAGAAACAGTTATCAGTGGAGCAAAGCCTCTATTTAAAAAACTAAAAAAAATAGCTTGATATATTTTTGTGATTTCTGTAACATCCTGTAACACCAATAATATAGATATTATATAGATATGTTTTGTATTATTTAAGCGGTATAGATTGTTATAAGACAAATATAAAGAATTTTTATTATAGTTAAGATTTTAATTTTGAGGAGGAGATTATGATCTCATATAAATCATTTATTTTAAGTGTAGTACTATTATTTACTTCTTTTATATATGCTCAAGATGTTCAAATGGGCTTTGGATCAGTAGATGATAGTTATGCAGAAATTACAATAAGCACAACATCTGATGTGGCAGGATTTCAATTTGATGTTCAAGGTGCCTCTTTAAGTGGAGCGTCAGGAGGGCTGGCTGCCGATTCAGGCTTTACTGTTTCTACGGGAGGGCAAACTGTGCTCGGATTTTCATTTTCCGGCTCAGTTATTCCAGCTGGTAGCGATGGAGTTTTAACTAACCTTTTAGGCAATTTTTCAGATAGCATTTGTTTAAGTGATGGAACGCTTGCAGATTCAAGCGGTTCAGCTTTAGAGTATTCATTTGGTGAATTTGATTGTGATTTTGTCGATGATTGTGTTGATGAAGATGCAGATGGTATCTGTGACGATGTTGATGATTGTGTAGGCGAATATGATGAGTGCGGTGTATGTAATGGTTCAGGCGCTTCTGAATGTTGGGATGGTAGCTCAGAGTGTGACCCAAGTAATTGTCCAGATCAACCAAGTGGTGACGTAGAGCTTGGCTTTGGTTCTATTGGTGATACTTCAATGGAAATAGTTATGTCTACTCCTCAAGATGTAGCTGGCTTTCAATTTAATGTAGAAGGAACTTTATTAAGCGGAGCCTCAGGCGGTTTAGCTTCTGATGCAGGATTTACTGTGTCTGTAGGTGGGAATACTGTTCTTGGCTTTTCATTTACGGGTTCCGTTATACCTGCTGGTAGTAGTGGCGTTTTAACAAATTTAGTATATACAGCTGAAGCTGAAGAGGCTTGCCTTGATAATGTGGTTGTTTCTAATGGAGACGGACAATCGTTAGATACAAATATCAGTGATTGTGCAGACCTTGATTTTGAAGAGCCATGTGATGATGAAGATGCAGATGGTATCTGTGACGATGTGGATGACT
>CETH01007773.1_pt1 | contig 20389 bp, 31 predicted proteins | sample 361461 | NCBI WGS metagenome assembly CETH01 (sample SAMEA2622695, study PRJEB7988) | marine metagenome | isolation source: saline water (ENVO:00002010), including
GGAGCAATCCCTCGGGAGTTCAAATCTCTCCCCTGGCGCCATTTTAATCAAGTATGCTTTATAGGTACAATAAGATGATGTTGAAAAACATAGGAAATACCGATTTACATTTAATAAAAAGTGAAAAAATTAATCCATATAAGGATAAGATCCCTATATTTATCAAATTGGAAAGCCAAAATCCTACAAAATCAATTAAGGATCGCATGGTTCATTATGTCGTTTCAAAAGCTAAGCAAAAAGTTTCTCAAGAAACTACATTTGTATCTGCATCAAGCGGAAATACCGGAAGTTCATTGGCTTACATATGTAAAATGCTGAATTTTAAATGCATAATAGTTACAAATACTAAATGTAGCGAAGAAAAAATTAAAGCATGTCGAGATTATGGGGCTGAGGTAATAGTAGGATCTTCAGATGTGCCTCCAGATTCTGATGAGCATTATCAAAATATTGCGATAAATTTATCTTCATCTAACCCTAATTATTTTGATTTAGATCAATACGGTAATGAAAAAAACACGGAATCGTATTACAAAACGTTGGGCCCTGAAATTTGGGAAGAAACAGATGGTCAAATCACCCATTTTGTTACAGGAGGAAGTACTTGTGGAACAATAATGGGCGTAGGAAATTTTCTTAAGGAGAAAAAAGAAGATATAAATGTAATCTTAGCAGATCCAATAGGTTCAAGCATCTCAGGTTTTGTAGTTGGCAGAGAAGTGGTATCTGATCTCGGCAGCTATGTTATCGAAGGAGTAGGAAAAGATAGCGTTCCTAAATTATTAGATAGAGAATTAATCGATTCTGTAATCAGAATAACTGATCAAGAAGCTATAGATATGTGCCACAAGTTGAAATCCGAAGAAGGACTTTATCTTGGAGGCAGTTCAGGTCTTAACGTTTCTGCAGCAGTTAAGTTAGCTTCAGAATCTCCTTCAGGTTCAAAGATTGTTACAATAGGCTGTGATTCAGGAGCCAAGTATGAAAGTAAAATTTACAATGAAGTTTGGCTTAAAGAAAATAATTTTTCATAAATTATTCATAATAAATCTGGTCAAAATATCTTAATGAAGTGAATTCTTTCTTTACTTCATCAGAATATTCTTTAATTTTTTCTTCTGTAATTTCACCCAAAATTAATTTTATTGCCAAGTAAGGAATATTTACTTTTTCAGTAAACATTTGTGTAGAGATTCTAGGATTTACTTCAATTAAGTATTCACCTATGAATTGCAAATTAATAATCCAATCTAGTCCAAGTTTTTTAACAATATATTCTGTACTTCTTACTAGTTTTGGATTTGCAGTTTGAACAAACTTCATTGCCAAGCCTGCACGTTCATTTTCTCTTGTTTTAACTGGACACAATAATGTTTTTCCGTTTAGAGTTAAAGGATCAGTAGTATGCTCTTTACCTTCTATAAATTCCATAACTAATAATTCAGGAAAATCAGAATCATTTTCAAAAATCTCCTTAAATTCATTAATAGATATAAAACGGTTAATCGGCCTTTCATTTAGAAGTATATGTTTTCTAGAAATATCGTCTCTCAAAATTCTAAATCCTCGAGTTCCCTTTGAAATAGGAGGTTTAAAACAAACAGGAATTTCGGGATATCCTAAATTTTTTACAGCTTCTAAAAATTCATTTAATGTGTTCACAATTCTATAATTTGGAATTTTAACATCACTATTTTCTAAAGTCTTATACAATTCAGCTTTATTCTCAGATTTGTAAACAGCACTTTCGGAGGAAATTAGAACTTTTACACCTTCATTTTCTAATTTCTTTTTGTGCTTTGATAAATTAATTACTTCAGAAGAGGATTGAGGAAATATTACATCAGGTTTTTCTTTTCTTATTAGTTCTATTAATTTGGGAATAAATTCAGCACTTTCTCCTTTAGGTACAGTATAAAATTTATCACATAAATGCGCCCCAATTTTGTCGTGAGACAAATCAGTTCCAATAAGTGATATTTTCCTTTCTTTAATATTTTTAAGATATTTTAGGTTTGTAGCGGCCATTGGACTTCCTGCCGCCGTAATTAAAATCTTGAGATTTCTCATTGTTCTCCATGTGCTAAATGATTTAGAACTTTATTAGTAATCACCTGACTTACTCTAATGTTTGATTCATGAGTTAAACCAGCAATATGGGGAGTTAAAATTAAGTTTTCAATACCTAAAAATTTAGATACCTGATTCAGCGGTTCGGTTTCAAAGACATCAAGCATAGCTCCTCCCAAGTGGCCATTTTTCAAGAATTTTAAGAGATCTTTTTCATTCACTATACCGCCTCTTGAAGAATTAATAATAAAACTTCCTTTTACCATATTTTTGAACTCATTTTCGCCTAATAAATTATAAGTTTTTTTTGTTAAAGGAACATGTATTGTAATTACATCAGATTGAGAAATAACTTCATCAAAGGAGGAATATTTTATATTTAATTTTTCCCATATTTCATCATCTTTGCTAATTTTAATATCATTCCCGATTAAATTCATTCCTAAACCACTTGCATTTTTAGCAACAATTTTGCCAATACTTCCAATTCCAATAATTCCTAAAGTTTTTCCATTAATTTCTGAACCAGTATGCTTATTTCGGTCCCATTTTTTACTTAATATGTCTTCGGTAGAAGTTCTAATACCTCTAAAAAGAGTAAACAATCCCATAATTACGTACTCACTTACACTTTTTGCATTAGCACCTTCAGCTATAATTACAGGTACATTTTTTATTTTGCAGTAATCAACATCAATATTATCCAGTCCTACCCCGAGCCTTCCTATAACTTTGAGACTTCTCATTGAATCTAATAATTTCTTATCTACATTAGTCTTGTTTCTAACGATTAATGCATGCACCTCATTTGCTTTTTTAAGGAGAGATTTCGAATCATTATACAATTCCGGATTGTAAATTACGTTATGAACTTTCGATAATCGTCTTATTTGTGTTTTATCCATAAATTCGGTTATCAATACATTAGCCATTTTTAATTGTCCATTTTTTTATCCAATAAATCACGATATATTTTTAGTAATTTTTGTTTTTGAGCTTCCCAGGAATAATTCATTTTAAATGCTTTGTATCCATTTTCCCCCATCTTTTTTCTTAATAATTTATCATTAGATAATTTTGTTAAAGCTTCGGCCCAATCTTCGGTAATTATTCCACATTCATATCTTTCTACTATTTTTTTACGTGCTTCATAAGGGCCTACAATCACAGGAACTTTGTACGCCATAGCATCTAATAATTTTTTCGGTATTGCAAAATCTCTTAATCTTTTATCTACATAATGTCCCACCATCAAAATATCACATGCAGCATAACATTCATTCATCATGCTATAAGGCAAAGGGCCAGTAAATTTGGCATTAGCACCTTTTTCCACAGCCAGCTTTTCAAGTTCTTCAATCATATTAGTATATCCTGATTGGCCTTTAGGAGGCCCTCCAACAATCAAAATACTTAGAGCATTAACCTTAGATGCAGCTTCAAGGATCTCTTCCAAAATGGGCCTTCTTAATGCCCCAATATATCCTGCTACAATCCCATCTAAACCAAAACGATCGTGCAAAACTGGCTCATTTACAGTTTCTAGCAATTCAGAATTATACAAAACAGTCCCTCCACCTAATCGTAGTGCCAATTCATCAGAAACAGTCAACAATGCATCTACTTTTCCTATCAATTTTTTTTGTTTTCTTTCATAATATTTACCAACAAACCAATTTTGGACCTTTTCCATCATTGGCCAATCTTCATGAGAATCAAAGATAACTTTAGAGGCTAATTTATTTTTCACGTTGATAGCAACATCTAAAACTTCCAAATCATGAGCATGAACAATATCAGGTTCATATTCAATAATTTTTTCTTCAAGTTTTTTTAAAGCTTTCTTAAAACTTTTAGCTTTAGAAAAAAATCCCCCAGTTAAATCCTCAAAAACTCGAACGACTTTGATCCCATCTTTTTCCACTTTCCATTTTGTCTCATATTTTTCTAATCGCCTTGCCCAACAAAAAACAGTTACTTCGTATCCTTCTTCAATTAAAGCTAAAGCTTCTTTATAAACACGAACATCTTCATTAGGAATGAGCAAATCATGACCTAAAACCATTGCGACTTTATTCATATTAATTGGTCTAACCTCACTTTAATCGTCTCAAACCCTTCAGCAAAAGGGCTTGATAATTGTATACCTCTCATTTTTACTACAGACCTAAAAAACTTTTCATTAAAATAGGGATTGTGTTTTTGACTATCATAACAATCTAGGGCTAATATTTTCTTCTTAACATGCCTTTCTTCAAGAGGGATAAAACAATTTAGAGAAACAGATAGATTGTTCCAAGGGAGTTCATATCCTAATAAGGTACAATTTCTAAATGCCCTTTTAGCCTCTGCCGTCACAACACCGTGATCTTGATGAATATCTGTAGTAGTAGGTGTAAAAACTAGATCATAAGTTATTTTTTTAGAATGATCATATAAGGCCTGTAATATTTCTTGACGATCTCTTGGGAAAAATCTAGTATAAAAGTTTAAAACTTCGTGAGTAATTCCTAAAATTTTACCGGAATTAGCCGCTTCTTCTACTAGATTCGGATACCTTTCAGCTACAGCACTAAAATATATTACATGAACGTTCCATCCTTCTTCAACTAATTTCGCAATAGTTCCTCCACATCCTAATTCAGCATCATCAGTATGGGGACTAAGAACCAAAGCTTTTTTCTTTTTATCATTGGTTAATTTGGAACTTACAGTATTTCTCAACAATTCGCTGATATTTTGATTATTTTCTTTAGCTTTTTTTTTGAAGGATTTCCAATTCTTTGAAAATTCTTCAGTGATTGTAAATAGATATTGTTCAGGTTTTTTCCCTTCTTTCCAAACCATAAGTTATATATGTTTAAATAAATGGTTATATAACCCTTCCTATGGTTACTCATGGAAGAAATGGAAATAGAGACTTTTGAAGGAGTTTATGAACCGGCCGAAGACTCTTGGATGATGTGCAATTATCTTCCAAATGATTTAGGTTCAGTTCTTGAAATAGGATGCGGTTCTGGCATAATTTCAGTAAATTTAGCTAAGAAAGGAAATAAAGTAACATCTGTAGATATAAATCCTAAGGCTATTAAAGCAACTAAGCACAACGCTCAAAAAAATAATGTGGAAATAGAAATATTACAAAGTGATATGTTCTCTGCAGTTTCAAATCGCAAATTTGATGTAATAATTTGCAATCCTCCTTATTTACCTCCAAGTGAAAACTACAATGATCCAGAGTTAGAGCTTGCTGTAGAAGGAGGAGCTAATGGGCATGAATTCACTTCGCTTCTTCTTTCTAATGCCAAAAATTTTCTTAATGATCAAGGTTCTATTTTTATGATACAATCAAGTAAAATGGGAAAATTTAGGACATCATGGAATAAAAAAATAATAAGAGAAGAACGATTTTTTTTTGAAACTTTATCTTTGGTTCATTTTTATTAAATAAAAAACCCAAAAATATATTATAGCCATAATTACTTGAATAATATCATATGAATGTTTTTCTTTTTGGTAGTAAAAATTTATCAGTTCATGTATTAAAGGAATTACATTTACAAAATTTTAAAGTAAAAGGTGTTTTAACACGAGATAATGAACCAGGAATGAAAATTTGGCATGAAAAATTAAATCACATGTCTCTAAAGGAAGAATCATCCAAATTAGGCATTCCAGTTTATGAAAATATATCTATAAATTCAAAAGAATTTGAAGATATCTTTTCAAATGCAAAGATAGATATTGCAATAGGAGTTTTTTGGGGAGAAATTATAAAAGAAAACATTTTAAATCTTTCAAAATTGGGATTTTTTAATTTACATACTGCATTATTGCCAAGAAATAGAGGTTCATTTCCAATGGCTTGGCCCATAATAAACGGGGAAAAATTTGCAGGAATTACTTTTCATAAAATGGGGAACGGAGTAGATGACGGACCAATAGTAAGTCAAAAGAAAGTAGCAATAGAGGAAGAAGATACAGGAGCAAGTCTTTATGATAAAGTAACAGAAGCAGGTCTTGAATTATTTAAAGAAGTATTGCCATTACTCAATAATCTAAATTTCTCCTTGACTCCTCAAGATAAAAGTAAAGCAACATACCATCCGAGAGGTTATCCTTACGGAGGTTACATAGATCCTCTTTGGGACGTATCTAAGAAAGATAGGTTCAAGAGAGCTCTAAATTTCCCACCTTTCAAACCTCACAAAGAAGAACCTTCCAAAGTCATTAGACCTCATACGACACCTTCAGTTAGAGTTATGATAGGTTTTGATTGCGACAGACCTCGAGGATCATTTATTTCTTCAGATAAGGGTCAGAAAATGGCAAATCAAAAGATGTTGTCATTAGAAACAATAAACAAAATATTAGAAAGAGAAAAGATACCAAGAACTTATTTTCTATGTGGAAATTTTGTTGAAAGTATGGTTTATAATTTTGGCTCTGAACGCATTAAAACCGCCTTAAATCCAAAAAGCAAACTTGTAGAAATCGCCGACCATTCTTATTCTCATAAAATAGTTAAAAAAATAAAGACTAGACCAGACAAAATTCCTGCAAATTTAAAAGAAATTAAAGAAGAATTCGAATTAAATACAACTTTATTTCAAAATTATTTTTCTAAACAAAATATAGCCAATCGAGGATATAGAACACCATTAGGCCATAAAAATGGTCTAAAGGAGGAATTTAAGTTATTAGATACTTTTAAAAAATTAAAAATAAAATATGTTAGTTCAGATTTAAGAGATTCAAATGATTCTCTACATCCAAAATTAACAACAGAGAAAGGACATATTAGGCAACCTTATCGTTATGAAAATGGATTGTTAGAAATTCCAGCAATAGGTTGGCAGGATACAGCTTTTTCAGGAACCTCTAGTACAAAATTATTTGAAAAACCTCCAACAATTTTTTCGGAAATTATAGGTTATTATCGAAATCTACTTTCCGAAGCTAAAGAAATATCTCAGAAAAAAAATAGAGACATATTTCTAGGCTTAGTCATGCATCCTTACGATGTGTCTTTTTATGATAAAGAAAATTCATTATTTCCTAAGCTTCGAAAAGAATTAGAATCAATAGGAGGTACTTTTCATACTTATGAAGAAATCAGTGATCACTTTCATAATGTTTGATTATCTGTAGAATCGTTAGAATTTGCAAAAATTTTCAAAAATCTCATGATAACTTGGCCAAAAGGTAGAGATAATCCAGAATAAACTAAAATCCAATGAGGTAGAATCCATAAATCATCGTCTAAGCTATAATTTGGTTCCCAAGGCAAAGACATTACTTGTAAATCCATTCCTTTAACAAAAATTCGTAACCACATTATAATAGGAATAGCTATTAACATTGTGAAGGCCATCGGTTTCATTTGATTTGACATCATTTCACTTTGTAACATCATGATTTGCGGTTGCATAGCAAAAAGTTTCTTCATTTTAGCTTCATTTCCATTTCTTCTTGCATCTCCCATTTCTTTGTTATACGCTCCCATTTTCGTTTGAATTTCAGCCATCTTTTCCCAATCAATAATGAAATGCCGAATAATTGTAGTTAATGAAATCATAAATATTCCTGCAAATAGAAAAGTAAGTACAGGATATTGATAATCAAATGAAATTCTTGGTTCTAAAACAGAACCTGCAGCCTCTCCCATAAAATCTCTTAACTCAGGATTAATTATTATCCAAAGCATCAATGCCATAGTCAGGAAAGTTCCCCCAATAGCCGGAGGCTTCAATTCTTCTTCTCCTTCTATTTTTTCTCCATTCATTTTTTCAAAATCTTCTTGAATTCTTTTACAGCCCTGTCAATTTCATTATCATTATTTGGGACAAATCCAACTGTAGCTCCAGTCATAAAAGCAGCAGCAATAGCATATTCTCGATTAATCCTTTGATGCAATCCTATGTCATCTTTGTCTCTAGCTCTTGAGGTATCTTTAGATCTCCTATTTTCAATCTCTTCAGGAAGCGCTTCAACAAGAACAATAGTATTAGGCATAATCGCCTTCACAGTCCATTCAGGAAGGCCTGGAAGATATCCCGAAGGTGTAAGTATAGATGCATGTGTATCAACAATTACATTATCCATCTGTCCAATTTTTTCTCCAGCTTGTTTTTGTAACCTTTTTTGAACATCAACAGGCAATTTTCTTAAATCATCTCTATTAGAAACTCCTTCTTTTTTTGCTTCTTCAAACATAGTAGTTCCAAAATTTACAATATTATAGCCAAAATCTTTTGCTGCATTCATCACAGTGCTTTTCCCTACTCCAGGCACTCCAGTTACAATTACAATACTCATTCTAAGGCCCTAATCTGTTAGGTTTTTTTAAATTATCTGGAAGCTTACTAAAAACAGCCGGACATCCTTTTGCTAAATGCCAAGCAGGGACATCTTTAGTTACTACAGCTCCTCCTGCAATGAAAGCACCTTCACCAATAGTTAATCCAGGCATTATTGTCGCATTTGAACCAATAGAAACATCATCTTCAATAGTTATAGAATCACAAAAATACTCTGTCCTTAAGGGTGTTTTGTCATTTGTAAGAGAAGCATTCGGCCCAAGAAACACTCTATTTCCAATAATTGTTCCAGTTGGTATGTAGGCTCCAGTCTGAAAGCTACAGTAATCTCCAATTTTACAATTATTATCTACAACAACATTAGTACCAATTAAGCAACCGTCTCCTATGATAGTATTCTCACGAATGAGAAAATTATGTCCAGTTCTTGTCTTTTTCCCCAATTTAGCAGTAGAATATACGGAGCCTGGCCTTATGATTGAATTATCTCCAATTTCACATCCTTTAATTTCTTTAGACTCTTTTTCTAATTCCTTTGAATGAGGATAACCAATTAAAGCATCAGAATCAATAAAACAATCTTTTCCAATAATAGATTCGCCGTAAATGGGCATTAATCCTCGCCGAAAAAGCTTCTAAGAACAGGATGCATTTCCATCATTTGTTCTTTTCCAATTTGTTCATACATACGTATCATAATTCCAACTGTAAGTAAAACTCCAGTTCCAGAAGATTGCCCCACAGTACCAATCATATCAGCTCCAGCAGCTAAGAATCCAACTACAGCTCCACTAAAGACAGTAACAGTAGGAATGTATCGTTCCAAGACTTTTTCAACAATACGAGGATCTCTACGGAATCCAGGAATTTGCATACCAGAACCCTGTATTTGTTTAGCTACAGCTTCAGGGCCCATGTTTGTAGTTTCAATCCAAAATTTAGCAAAGACAATTGAGCCAAAAACCATAATCGACATGTAAATAATAATATGAGCAACAAGCTGCCAAGGTTCATGATCTCCCATGTAAGCTCCGTATTTATCAGGACTTACGAGAGGTAAAAACCAATCTTGTAATCCCGCAAGTCTGTTAACATAATAAGCCAAACCCATAGTAGGCATAGGATTGCTTCCATCAGTTACATCAAAAGCTCCTAATCTCCAATTACGCCCTAATATTGGCCATTGAGACATAGTTGGATGAGACCAAAATAGTAAAGCAAACATATTTACATTAGCTAATAACGCAGCCATCAAAATAACAGGAATATTACTTGCGTAAATTAATCTAATAGGATATCTTCCTCTTGCACCTCTCACTTTTCCATGAGCCAACGGCAATTCAATTCTTGAAGATTCAACGTAAACAACAATCAAAAATACTATGAAAGTTCCAATTAAAGCAACTAAAGGGTTCGGCGGACTCAAAAGTATAGCTTCATATCCTCCATCGCTCAAATCTCTGGTAGAGGAATTTTTCAAATACCATAAAATCATTGGAAGAGTACCTGAAGGCGTTTCAGTTCCACTACCTGGTGCAGGTTCCCAGTTTAAAGTACCTGTGAAAATAGCTTGAGAAACACCTGCAGCAATAAATAAGGAAATACCAGAACCAATGCCCCATTTTGAAACACTTTCATCCATCAAGAAAACTAAATATGATCCAATAGCTAATTGAGTAATAATGGTCATTCTAGCCCATGTTAATCCGACTTCGGCGACTAAAGCAGAGCTGGGCTCTAAGAATCCAAAAACTTGTGGTACAGATTCAACAATAATCATTACAATAACTAGTACTTTTTGAGTTCCTTGGTATATTTCTTTATCTCTAGGATCTTGTAAATTTAAGTTAATAATTTTTGCCCCAGTAAATAATTGCATAATAATACTTCCAGTAACAATAGGCCCAATACCTAAGTGCATCAAACTTCCACTTGCCCCAGCCAAAATTGCCCTGTATTGACTGAATAGATCAATAGTTTCTCCACCAAGACCGTAAAGTGCCACATTTGTCATAGCAAAATAGACAATAAGAATTGACAAAGTCCATGTCATTTTTGTTCTAAAATGAACATGCCCATCAGGTTTCTGTACAGTAGGCATTCTACCAATGATTGGTTTTAATCCGTGTAATTTCGATCCTTCTCCAGAATAAGAGGCTCCCATATAGGTAAGCCAAGTAAGCCCAATGGTTCCAATTCCCATGAAAGTAGCAGCAGTGGTTTCAGGAGACTTCCAGTTGTACCACAATAAATATAGGAAAATCATGAATAAGCACGGGCCAATAGCCTGTGCAGGATTTCTAGGAATATTTTCTTCAGCCATTGATGACCTCTCCACCAGCCGCCTCTATTTTTTCTACGGCTTTTGCAGAGGCTGCATTTATTGTAATTTTATAAGCTTGACTAGGCACACCAGTACCTAACAATTTATCATATCCCATTTCTTTCAAATCAATAGACACTATTTTTCCTTTTTTAGATGCGTTACCTTGTTCAACCCATTCGGATGTGTTTTCTTCTATAGATTTTAAGTTAATCGCGTTGTTAGCCGTAACAACAGTTTGCGGCCTTTTGAAGCCATGACGGCCCCAGACTCGCCCTACACGTTCATACATAATGCGTTTTGTTTTATGACATCCGGCATTGCCGCGACCACCTCTCAATCCCGCACCTCTGCCTTTTTTGTGACCTCTGCCTCGAGTTCTACTTCCAGTCTTTAATGCTTTACGCCTGGGCATATTGCATCCTCCTTAGTAAAACATTAATTTTATCAGCACGGTATCCTAAAGCTCCACCTTCTTTGAAACTACGTTTTATTCCTTCATAGCCTTTTCGTGGAGGGTGTAATCTAAATAATGGTTTTAAACCAGGAACATCTCTCATGACAGTTTTTCCGTCTGTTAATCCTTTTGCTAACGCCTTCATAGTTTTGAAAGAAGTATCTTTTAAATGTTCTTTAGAAAAGGCAACATTTCCACTACTTTTGCCTGAACTCTGTAATAAAAGTTCAGTTGTTTCCGAATCTATTTCACCCCAAGTTACGTAATCTTTAATAATTTTTAACATTCCAATATAGGTTTCATTTTCAGGAACAATAACACAATGATTAACCCTATTTAATTTCATTAATCTCATGGTTTCTTTAATTTTAGGATTAACATTTACAGAGCCTCTTACTCTCACAACAGCCCAACTCATTCTTGCTTAACTCCCTTAATCATGTTATGAAAATCTTCTTGTCCAGGCAATAATTTTGTAGATCTAGTTTTTTCTAAAGCTTTGAACATAGCACTTGCAAAATTGTAAATTGTTTGAGTTTGTCCTCTAGTAAATGACCAAGCATCTTCAACTCCAGCAAGTTTTAACATAATTTTTCCAACTTGGTTTGTTACCAGCCCTACACCAGGAGGAGCAGGTTTAATTTTCACTCTAGTAGATCCGGTTCTTCCCGAAACTTCGAAAGGCAACGAATTTGGAACTGCAGTAGAACATTCCCAGGATCCACTTCCTCTACGCACCTCAATGATGTTTAATTTAGCCCTATCAAGAGCTTTTGTTATAGTGGGCCTAACTAATTTACCAGACACACGTCCAATTCCAACAATTCCATCTCCATTTCCAACTATAGTTGTAACTGCAAAACGAACTCTTCTACCTGAATCGGACATCCTTTGAACCATATGAATATCAATAACTTCTTCCATTAAATCAGTTATGAGTAAATCTACAATAGGAGCTTCACGTAAAGGCAACCCACTTGCTAGAGCCTCTTTAACAGTAGTAATTTCTCCAGAAACAACTTTACGGCCTAATTCGGTTTTCGGAGTCCAATTAGAAATTCTTTCTTCAGCAGCCTTTCTACGTTGCTGGGCCGGAGATAAAGAAGGTCCTCTTTTCGGTCTGTCATTATTATTTGGGCCTTTACCTTTATAATTAGAATTATTCCCTTCTGTTTTCTTTACGTCTTCACTCATTTCTTACCGTCCATTTTTTTTGACACTTTATCAAAGTCTTTAACCATTTTTTCAGAAATATGACTTCCATTAATTCGCTCATCCGAAGGGTATGAATTTTCAGAATGAGGAATATCTAAGCCACCATCTACAAGACCTTTTAACACAGCAAAAGCCCTATTTCCAGCAATAGGTGTAATTCTTCCAATATCTAAGACTGCAGCAGACACCCCAGCCTTGACTGCATTCTTAGCAGCTAATTTACCAGATAAGTAGGAAGCTGGAATATTGGTCTTTGAATTTTTCCAACCTATTTTTTCTAAATCAGATGAAGAAGCACAAGCTAATACACGATCCCCTTTGCCTTCGAAATTTGTAATTTGAACCATGACTTTGGCATTAGTAAACCTAACAACAGCCCTAGGCAATCCAGATTTTAGCAATGCTAATCTTTTACGATAATTAGTAACGCCTTTTCTTCTACGAGAAAAATGCATCCTTTTTGGCATTATTCTTTACCTCCTAGCTTTACTCCATCAATTTCCATATTATATCTTAAATGGTTTCTTGAATTGTAAACTCCACCTTTGACTCTACGATAATATAATCTATATTGTGAAGAATCAATAATTTTACTCTCTTTCAACGAATTTAACTCACTACGAAGAGCGCGTACTTTCGTCATCCATGCTTCTTTCTTTGGAGTTCTTGCACCACCATGTCCTTTTCTGGAACCATGTCCTTTGCGACGGCCTTTAGAACGTTGTATAGCCATTGCTTTAGCTCTTCCTCTTGAAATCCCTTTTTTCTGATGTTTACGTATAAATCTCTGGACAATTAGTAAGCGCACATCCTCTCTTGTCACAGCCTCAGAAATTCGTTCTTGGACTTCAGGCCGATCATCAATCCAAACACGATTAACTCCACATTTCAGTACAGTTGCAGCAACTCTTCTTTGATAAGATAAATTCATAAGTCTCTCCTGTTTAGTACTCTTATTTTTAATTCATCAGCTTTTTTGACAATCATTTCGCGTTTTTTATCTCCAACTTTACTGGCTATTCGAATAGCTTCCGTTTTAGAATCTATATTTTCTAAATTATTAGAATTATAAACTAAAATTTCTTCAAAACCCGAAGGATGTAATCCTCTAACGCTAGTAGGTCCTCTAAAACCAACTTGAACTACAGGAATTCTATATTTGAAATGCCTTCGCATTTTTGAGTGTATACCTCGAGGACGTCTCCATTTTTCTCCTAATCTTTTATATCGGAACCAATTTTGCCTTCTAAAATTTGGCCTTTTGTGAGACATTCTATTTCTTTTTGATAAATCTTTTTTCTGCTCTTTAGTTAAAACAGGCTTTTGTCTAGGCTTATAATCTTCTTCACTCATTGAGCAGCTCCTTTAGAAATAACGTAGATTCCATCTTGGAAAACGCGAATATCTCTTCCTTTTACAACAGTTGCGCGTTCCAAATTTGCTGCAGTTTGACCAACATCTTCAATATTATTTCCTTCAATTGTTACTTTGTCTCCTTTTGAAATAACTTTAACATCTCCACAAATATTTGCATTTCTTGTAGTTTTTTCACCTAAAAAGTTATCAATAGCCACAACATTTCCCTTAACGACCACTTTCATTGGGAAGTGAGCAAAAACAATTTTCATTTCATATAAAAATCCTGAGGAAACTCCCTGGGCCATATTGTTTAAGTGTGCTCTCCAAGTTCCAATGAGGGCTTTTTCTTTTTTTCTTAATTTCTTTCCAACTAATTTAATATTTCCATTATCTTCAGATAAAGAAATTTGAGGATGTTTGAAGTTACGATTCAATTCACCTCTAGATCCTGAAAGTTTCACATTATTATTGTCCATGGAAAAAGAAACTCCTTCTGGCAACTTCACTTCGTAAATTAATTCTTTAATTAACATTAGTAAACATAAGCTAGTAGCTTTCCTCCAGTTGATACTTCTTTAGCAGAATCGTTATTCATAACTCCGTAAGGAGTTGTAAGAATTAAAATACCAAAATCTTTAGCTGGTAAATATCTAGCTTCATGACGTTCCATGTCTCTTAATTTAACAGAGAATCTAGGTTTGATTGCACCGCAGCCATTAATTCTACCATTCAAAGAGATATTGAATACGCCACCCTTGCCATTATCTTCATACTCGTAATTATTTAGATAACCTTTTTCAGTTAATTGTTTCAAAACATCTCCAATTAATCTTGAAGCAGGTACAACAGCAGAATTTTTACCGACATGGTCAGCATTTTTTATTATTATAAGCGCATCAGATAGTGAATCGTGTCTCATTTAAACCTCAATCATATTTTTTGAAACCAAGTTCTGTAGCTTTATCTCTGAAGCATTGTCTACATAAATTTAGTCCATGTCTGCGTACAAGTCCGCGCTTTCTATCACATAATACACATCCTTCGATGCGACCACGATAAACTTCTCTGACCTTAATTTTCACGTCATCGATGTTCATACCTTGAATACCTCCAAGTTGAATTTTTTCTTCATAAATTCTTGACATTCTTCAGCATTAATTCGATGAGTTTTGCCAATTTTATTATGTTTAATCTTTCTTCTAGCAACACGATATCCAGGGCGCTCAAACGCAACTGCGATATCTAATCCAAATATTCCAATATCAGGATCATAACTTTCATTTTTATAACCAGTATAATCAGGAATTCCAAAGCTTACTCCGCCAGTTTTAGAGAAACAATAGGCAGGGAGCCTATTTTCTCTTACCCAAAGAGATTCTTTCAAGAATTTAATTGCGTTTTCTCCTCTCAGTGTAACTTTACATCCAATAGGCATTCCTAAGCGTATTCCTAAATCCCTGTTAGTCGATTTTGATAAAGTGCGTACAGGAGTCGATCCACTCAATTTCTTAAGAACAATTTCTGCTTTTCCTAATCTTTCACCAGCTTCTCCAACTCCAATATTTAGAACAACTTTTGCTATTCTTAATTCTTTCATAGGGTTCATAATTTAACCTCCGGAAGAGAAACCATAGCTTTCTTTTCGCCTACGATAAAGGAATATGGTCTGATAGTCTGAAAATTGTCATACATTACCAAGTTTGGTTTTGTACTTCTTGTGGTTTCTTCCCCTTTAATTGTAGAAATAGAACCAACGTGACTGCCACCAATAATTAATGATTGAGCCCCTTTCTTAAATTTTAATACTTTCTTTACTTTCATATCAGGAAGATTTAATTGTAGGACATCTCCAGTTTTGATTTTTTCCTTAGATAAAATATTTGTACCGTCATGTAAATTAATTTGCATATTTCCGCCTTTTACATTTCTTTTATTTTCAACTCTTACAAGCTTCCATTTTGCATCAGCAGCTTTGATAGGAACAAATTCTATTCTCCCATGTTTGTCAAGCATAGCTCGAACGTGAAGTTTAATTTTTGGAATAGAAATTACATCCATAAGTCCTACAGGAGTTTTCGGTTTACGTACAACACGCTGATCAACCATAACGTCACTATTATGAAGAATAATCTTTGCTTCACGATTATTATCACAGACTTCTAGATAATCTCTTAAGATAGTTGAAATAGGTAATGCACCTTCCAAAGAATGCTTTCCAGGCATAGGTTTTGTAGTCCATGTTCGTTCTTTTCTAGAAATATTCCAAGAACGTGGTGCTACTAGCCTTTTAAGATGTCCACTACTCATTTTGAATCTCCTTCTAATCTCTCAATTAATTCGGCTTTCTTTCCACTAACGGGCAACTTTCTTTCTTTCAAAAGTTCTTTTAATTCAGCAACAGACATTTTTGAATAATCCGTAGCTTCCTCAGTTTTATTTTCTTCTTCTTTCTCATCAGAAGTTTCTTCATCTTTTGGTTCTGAAGGTTCTACATTTTCAGCTTCATATTCATCTTCAGCAGCTTCAAATTCAGAAATGACATCATCAGTCCAATCTACAGATTCATTAATTCGGTTCAATATCTTTCTTCTTCTAATATCAGACCAATCAGGATTAATAATAACTAAATTCGAGGCATCAATAGGCCTTTGTAATTCGGTTCCATCCGATTTGAAATAAGTAAATCCTTCCACATAGACTTTTCTAGCTTTGCGATCAACTAGGGAAACTGCAGTAGCTGACTTTGATTTTCCTTCACCTCTGACAATCATAACACGATCGCCTTTTCTAACGGGCATAGCTCTTGGATACATAAATCCTCTTGACAATTGTCTTTCTCTTAGGCCTTTATCAATTGGAGAAGACATTTCACGATGTCTTTTATGGTAAGGAGCAGTGTAACGTGCTAATCTTTGTTTTCTTGGTTGTTTTGAACTCATTTAATCCTCATACTATTGTTGTAGCTGCAGCAGCTATACGCGGCCATCTTTCGGCAGCTTCTCTCGAAACAGGTCCTTTGATTCCAGAACCTTTTGTTTCTCCTTGTTCATTTGTTAAAACGGCAGCATTGTCTTCAAATTGTACCATAGTTCCATCAGGTCTTCTGAAAGGTCTACGACATCTTATAATTACTGCTCTAACAAGTTGACGTCGCATTTCCGGGTTGCCCTTTTTTACAGAAGCAATAACCATGTCACCAACGCCCGCAGCAGGTGATCTTCGGTGAACGCCTTTATAATTTAAGACAGTAACGATCTCTACAACTTTAGCTCCACTGTTATCGACACAATCAATTCTTGCACCTTGCGGTAAGCCCCTCATTTGTCTTCCAGCTACAGCCCTCATGAATCTTTCCTCTCTATTATTACAAACGATTTTGTTTTAGATAAAGGCCGACATTCCATGATTGTCACAGAATCACCTTCATTAGCACCTACACTAGCAGGGTTATGTGCACTAATTTTAGATGAACTACGTGCATATCTTTCATATTTAGAATCATATTTCATTTTGTTGATTTGTACAACAACAGTTTTCTGTGCTTTTGCTTTTATAACAACTCCACGGAGAATTTGCCCTCTTACAGGTAATGTGCCAAAGAAAGGATCATTAGGGTCGCCATCCCAAGGATTAGCTGGCGTATCAACATCAATTCCGATATCTCGTGGTTTATTGTTACTCATATTTTCACCTTTTTAATTCGATCTTGTGATCTGTAAGCAATTTTTTTTCCTTCAAGTTCTCCATCTTTAAACATAAATTTACCGGGACGTTTGCTGATCATTTTGGCTTTTCCATTAGAGAAAATGGTAATAGTTTCTCTAGTTTCATCAATAATTTTCCCCGAAATTCCTTGTATACTAGGATCAGAATGCTTAGAGACTGTAACTAATTCACCCATAAATTCATCCCTACCATCCATTTTATTGAGCCTCCACAGGAAATCCCATATCAGTTAAAACTTCATTAACTTTTTTCGTATGATCGCCTTGTAATTCAATTATTCCTCCTTTGGAGGTTCCACCAGTAGCGCATTTAGTTTTGAGTTGTTTTGCCAGATCGTTAATATCAACACTTTTACCAATACCATCTATAATAGTAACTAATTTTCCATATCTACGTTTTTCGATACGAACTTTGATTGATTGTTGTTCTCTAATAATTTCTTCCATTGCGAGCAATTCTTTTGGAAGTCCAGTTAACGGATCAATATCGACCATCTAAGTTTCTCCCTCCAGTTCAATTTCTCTCATAATTGTAGTTAATCGTGCAATTTGTTTTTTCAATGCCCTCATTCTTCCAGGAGATGTTGGCTGCCCTCCCATAGATGCGACACCCCTTTCATTCATTAATTCAGATCGTAATTCTCTTAGTCTAGATTCTCTTTCTTCAGGTTGCATTTCTCTTAATTCAGAAGGCTTTTTCAAAGTCATTTCTTTTCACCTTCTTTATCTTTCTTTGGAGTTTTCTTTTCTTTTTTATCAGCTTTTACTTCTTTATCTTTCTTTGAAGTTTTCTTTTCTTTTTTATCAGCTTTTACTTCTTTACTTTCTTCAGTATCGTCTTCTTCAGCAGTTTCTTCTTTACCTTCTACAACAGGTTCTGGAATTTGTGCAACTTCGATTTCATCAGGTAATTTAGCATCAGGTCGCATTATAGCTACTTTTACTCCTATAGTTCCAGGCTTAAGTTTAGCTTGTGCAATACCAACATCCATCAATTCAAGAGCAGTTTCTCCACAAAATTTGATATGACCAGATAAGAATTTTTCCGTTCGGTGTCTTAATCCTGTTAATTTACCGGCTATTGTAATTTGACAACCTCTTGCACCAGAGTCCATAATTCTTTGCAGCATTGAGTTTCCAGCTCTCCTGTAATTCCATCCTCTTTCTAGAGCATTTGCTACTTTCGCAGCCATAATTAATGGATTGAGGGCAAAATTAGTTACTTCACCAGCTTCTACTTGCAAATTTTCGTAGCCAAATTTTCTCTCAAGTTCTTCAGTAAGTTTTTGAATATCGCTTCCCTTTCTTCCAATAACAAGGCCGGGTCTTTCTGCAGCTATTCTAACATGAGTTCCTAAAGGAGTCCTTTGTATAGATAGTCCACCAAAACCAGCTCTACTCGTTTTGTTCTGCACATAATCATGCACTTGTACTCTACGTACCCGTTCTTTTAGCATTTCTTTGACAACGGTCATTTTAGCTCCTCCAATACAACTTCAACATTTGCACTTTCACGCATTTTTGGAGTAGCGCGACCTCTTGCTCTAGGAAATCTACTTTCAAATCTCGTGCCCCTTGAGGTAGCAATATGAGCAATTCTCCAATTTTCAATATCTAAATGAAGAGCTTCTCCATTATTTCCTGCAGATTCAATCACTTTCAAAATAGCGGCTGCAGTTTTTACAGGGAATCTTCCACTGGACATTCTTTTACCTTTTCTATGCCCTACCTTTCCATCATGCCGTTTGAAAGGAACAGCTTGATCAAGATCCATAACTCTTTCTAGGTAACTTTTAGCCTTTTCAAGTTCCATTCCCTTAAGAGCATGACAAACTTCTCTAGCAGCTTTAGGAGAGACATTCAATCCTGTACCGCGAGCAGCAGCATGTATTTCCGGGTTGTATGGGTATGAGAATCCTTTCATAATATCACTTCAATGGCATAAATTTAGATGACTTGGTTGCGCCGACGCCAGGTCCAGTGTGTGTAGGGGATGTTCTTGTAGGAGCTAATTCTCCTAAGTACAATCCAATCATTTCAGGTAAAATTTCAATATCGACAAAATCTCTTCCGTTGTAAACACTAAATGTTCTTCCTACAAATTGAGGAATAACAATCATTTCTCTACGGTGAGTGCGAATAACTTTATCTGGTTTTTTGTTAGAATCATTAATAATTTTAGCTTGTTCCATACTTAAGCCACGTTTGAATGACCTTCTTTGTCTCGAAGGCACAATAGTTATGAATTCATCAAATGTAAGTTCCTTTAATTTCTCAAGAGTCATTCCGCGATATGTAAATTCTTTCTTTCTGCGGACTTGAATACCTGCTTTCCTTTTTCTCTCTCTCCTTCTTGCAGCCTTTGGCGTAGCAAGACCTTTCGTTCTACGAGCCATTATCGCTTAGCCCCCGTTCGTTTTGCAGCAATATGACCTACTTTACGGCCAGGCGGTGCATTTCTTGATACAGTTGAGTTAATTCCAATAGTTTGTTTTCTTCCACTACCGTGCGGGTGGTCAACAGCATTCATAGCAACACCTCTAACTTTAGGCCAGATTTTTGGTCGAGCCTTGTTACGATAAAAGTTCTTTCCAGCCTTTGCAATAGGTTTTTCACCTCTTCCTGAGCCGGCAACAGCGCCAATCGTAGCTCTACACATATTATTAATGGCCTTTTGAGCCTTAGACGGTAAACGAACAATTGTTTTTTTACCATGAGACACTACAATTGCAGCATTACCTGCAGCACGAGCAAATTTTCCTCCGTCTCCTGGTTTCATTTCAATATTGTAAATTTTAGTTCCCTCAGGAATAGAACCAACATAAGCTGTATTTCCAACGTCAATTTCAGCACCATGGCCAGATGAAACTTCCTGACCTACATGCATACCATCATGAGCAATCATAGTATAAGTTCC
>CETH01077697.1_pt1 | contig 20387 bp, 18 predicted proteins | sample 361461 | NCBI WGS metagenome assembly CETH01 (sample SAMEA2622695, study PRJEB7988) | marine metagenome | isolation source: saline water (ENVO:00002010), including
GAGTTTTTTGTTTATTCTGACTAAAATCAAACAGGCTGTTCTTAGGAAAGGAATACATGCAAACCTGCCTATACCCAAATGTGAACTGGTGCTCCTTATTAGATGGAATGCCAGCTCTACTCATGTAAAGTAAATTTTCATTATTATCAAATACTACTTTTGGGGTACTACTAGAGAAAAAATTATTTTGTTTTCTTATCTCACAATACCCATTAATAATAGAAGAGGGGTTTTGCTCTGCACGTTCAATTAATAACCTTAGATCATCTGGGTTCATAAGTGGCTCATCGCCTTGAACATTTATATAAAAATCACAATCTATTTGTTGGGCCACTTCAGATACTCTGTCTGTTCCCGTCTTACAATCAGATGCAGTCATGAGGACATTAATATCATTTTCTTTGCAAAATATCTCTATTCTTTTATCATCAGTCGCCACAACTATCTGTTTAGCACTTACTACTTTAAGGCATTGACGATATGTTCTTAATATCATGGGCACACCTAATATTTTTTTAAGTGGCTTCCCGGGTAATCTACTAGAATTGAATCTTGCAGGTATTACAACTATAAATTTCATATCAATTGGTTTTTAATAACTGTTTTTTAAGATACTTCTTTAATCCTATACAAAAGCTTCAAAAATGGAAGTAAATTGCTATACTCTTGGCCAACCATAACAGTAAAATACGATTTAAATTAAAATAACAGATATCACAATGGAGCTATTTAAAAAATTGTTGGATTATGGTGAATATATAGAAGAAAACCCATTTCACGAGAGCTTAGGAATTGACCTTAAAGATTATGGTCAGTTAGATAAAAAAATTGTTAGAGAAACATATCAAAGCGTTGACCCTGAAAATCATATTCCTTTTTCTACAGAGTTGGATGATTTAATTCGTTTGCATTATTTAGTAACCTCTAGAAAGGTTACAACTATTCTAGAGATTGGTGTTGGTAAAAGCACAGTTGCATTTGATCATGGAATTCAAAAAAACAAATTAAAATATGCTGACTTTGTTAAAAATAACCTAAGAAGGTCTAATCCTTTTGAGTGCCATTCAATTGATAATAATAAAAAGTGGATTGAGACAACAAAATCAAATTACCCTTCTTTAGAGAATGTTGTTTTTCATTGTTGCCCTTGTCATACAACAACCTTTAATGATCGAATCTGTACTTTATATGATAATTTGCCTAATATTTGCCCTGATTTAATCTACTTAGATGCACCAGATCAGTTTTCTCCAATTGGTGATGTACGAGGCATATCTACAAATCACCCTGATCGACTACCAATGTCTGCCGATATTCTAGCTTTTGAGCATTTTTTATTACCAGGAACTCTTATAGTTATAGATGGAAGAACTGCTAATGCAAGATTTTTAAAAGCAAATCTACAAAGGGATTGGGATTATCATCATTCAGAAGAATATGATCAACATTTTTTTGAACTCAAAGAGTCACCTCTAGGTATTTATAATAAGAGACAAATTGAGTTTTGCTTAGGAACTGATTGGATATAAAAAATATTTTCAGACTAAAGTAAATACTCAAAATACCAATATTATTTTATTGATAATTCATCAAATAAGATATCTCCAAATAGCCTATTTGAGAAAATAAAATTCTACTATAATCCTTTAGCTAACCAGCCACCATCAACATAAAATTCTTGACCGGTAATATATGATGATGCATCTGAAGCTAAAAAAATCATAATTCCTATTAAATCATCTGGCTCACCCCATCTACCTAAAAGTGTTTTATTGGTTCTCTCTAACCTCAACTTTTTGTCATTCCATGATGCAGCAGTCATATTAGTTTTATGATACCCAGGTCCAACAGAATTAACTCTAATGCCATCGGGTGATAAATCGCATGCTGCAGCTTTTGTCAATTGTTTTAAAGCACCTTTAAATGCTACATATGCAGGATTGTTTGGAAAACCAAGTTCTGCACCTAAGCTCGTAACATTAATAATACTGCCTGACTTTTTTTGGCTCATCTTTTTTGATACTTTTTGCATAATTTTATAAGGAGCATAGAAATTGACTTTATATGTTTCATCCCAATCGGAATCTTTATAATCAATTAAATGATTATTATGAGTTACTCCCGCATTATTAATAACAACATCAAAATTATCATTATTATCTAAAAAACTATCAATCTCTTCAGGAGAACGCAGATCTACTGTGGCGCTATGTACTTTTGAGTTTGTTTCCTTTTCTATATCTTGAGCAACAACCTCTAGATTCTCATGATCTATATCCAACAAGAAAAGCTTGCTGCCTGCATTGCCAAATGCCTTAGCAATCGCTTTCCCATTTCCATTTGCTGCACCAGTAATTAGCACCCTCTTATCTTCGACACTAAAAATATTATAGATATTTTTCATCTAATAATTCGCCGAGCAGCTCGCACTTCTTCGATAACCATATTTCCATTATATCGACTTACATCATATATTAACTCTGCAAATTGCTCTGCTTCGATATATGTTGTTTTATCTTGAGATAGTTCACTTGACATACCTGCATCTACACTTCCAGGTGAGATACAGTGAACACTTATACCATAGTCTTTCCACTCATCATGAAGAGCTCTACTAAAACCCAATAGTGCGTGTTTGCTAGCACAATATGTAACTGTATTTTTAAATCCTGAATATGCAGATGATGACCCAATATTGATAATCTTACCTCCACCTCCTTTTTTAAGACTATCAAATAGTCCTAAAGAGAGTAAATAAGGTAATCTAAGGTTAACATCCATGCATTCATCAAAAACACTTTCTTTTTCTTCTAATAAAGGTCCAAATGGAAAAATACCCGCTATATTTATTAATAAGCTAACGTTTTCAGACACTTCATTAATTTCCTTAAGGCAGGAACTTAGTTCCTCTCTCTCACGAATATCACAACAAAAAAGATTAACGCTAGCATTATTAATCTTATCAAGAGATTTACTTAAAGCTTTAAGGCTACTCATTTTTGGTCCTAAGAGAATAAGATCTTGTCCTTTAGAAGCAAATAACTTAGATACTTCTTTGCCTATACCTCCAGTTGCTCCACTAATTACAATACTCATATTTTTTTACTATGCTTTACTATTCATTATTTTTCTAGCTAATTCTAAATCTTCAAAAGTATCTATATCAATAGACCTCCATTTGGGAACCTCCAAGAACCCTACTTTACCATTGATTCTATTTTTACTCCTCAATAAACCCTCTTTTGTAGTCATAAATATACTTCCAGTTTCTACATATCTTTGTTCAAGATTCTGCCTTCGCTGCCTATTATTTATGTCATACATCGCTTTAGAACCCATCCATAACATCTGGTCAAATTTTGACACACTTATAACGGAGTCATGATTTTCCATCAAAGCTAGTGCTTTATTTATATCAGAGCCTTTAACCAGAGGACAAGTTGCCTGAAGAAAGATTAAAATATCAAAATCATCAACTTCTTTTATAAAATGCAATAAAACAGACTCACTCGAAGTATCATCAGTAGCAAGGTTCTCAGGTCTATTTAAGACTTTTGCACCATATTTTTTTGCAATCTCTGAAATCTCATCATTCTCAGTACTGACCCAAGTCTCATCAGATTTGGACTTAATGGAAGCCTCAATCGCATAAGCAATTAATGGCTTACCGTTGATATCAACAATATTTTTTTTAGGGATGCCTTTACTGCCACCTCTTGCCGGTATTACTGTTAGTGATTTTCTAGCTGTCATACAATTTCTTTCTAAGCTAGATTATAGTCCATCCTTTCATTAAAAATAATTTTCTCATCTAAATGCAAATGCAGGAAACATTAAAAAAGTAAATAGAAATTAATATAATTAAGATTTAATGATCCTCAATTATATGCGTTACACACAATCTTAGATCACGCTTGAAAAGCTGTTAAACTGATTATTAAATTCTTAAAATATTATCAACTTGTAGTATAGATTATCTATTTTTATGCATATCAATAATCTGCAATACGTTTTTTTAGTCGGCGGTAGAGGAGTGAGGCTCGGAAAGCTTACAAAAAATGTACCTAAGCCCCTGATAGAAATTAATGGCAAGCCTTTCCTTTATTATCAAATTCAATATCTTTACAAGAAAGGAGTTAGAAATTTTCTTCTATTAGCTGGATATCAAGGAAATAAATTCAAGGATTTTCTATCTCTGATTCAAAAGGACATGCCAAGAGCTAGACTTGAGCTTCAAATTGAAGAAAAGCCATTAGGAACAGGTGGTGCAATTTTAAATGCTGCTAAATCCTTAGAAGATGAATTTATACTTTCAAATGGAGATTGTTTCGTTGATTTTTCCCTAAGAGATCTAATGAAAGGAAAAATATCAGCCTTAAAAATGCTGGTTCACTCAAGGGTATCTGAAAACGATAGATATGGATCTTTAAAAATAGATAACGTAAATAATAAAGTGACTTCATTTTCTGAAAAAAATAACTCTGATAAAAGTAATTTCATTAACGCCGGCATCTATAGAATAAATAAGAAAGAAATTTTCAATGCTTTTCCAAATATGCAGAGCTTTTCACTCGAAGAAGAGGTATTTCATAAGTTAGTAGAAAAAAGTGCTATTGATAGTTCTGTTCAAAATCTAAAATTTATAGATATTGGAATAAAGAGTGATTTAAACCTTTTTAGAGAAAATTTAGATGACTTTATAATGACCAACGGAATCATTTTTGATCGTGATAACACATTAAATTATGACAATGGTTATACCTTTAAAAAAAATGATCTTATTTTTATAAAGAATGCTATAGATTTTGTAAAAAAATGTAATAAAAGAGAAATTCCGATTTTTATTGCAACGAATCAAGCTGGAATTGCTCATGGATTATATACTGAAGATCATTTTTTTGAATTTATGAATTATTTTGAGAAAATAATTAAAGAAAAATATGAATGCTTTTTTACGAAAATATACTTCTGTCCTCATCATCCAGAATCGGAAATATTGAGATATAAAAAAGATTGCATTTACAGAAAACCTAATCCAGGAATGCTGAATAGAATAGTTAAAGACTGGAATATTGACAAAGACAGGTGTCTATTCATTGGTGACAAAACAAGCGATAAAAATGCTGCTAAATCAGCAGAAATAAACTTCAAGCAAGTAAACAAAGAAAGAGGGTGGTCAAAGATTGACTATAATATTTAGTCTTCACCATGCTGTTCTTCCACCATCTACTGATATAACCGCACCATTTAAATAGCTAGACGCATCACTTAACATCCATATGATTGTTCCTTGAAATTCATCGCTCCTAGCCATCCTACCAAGAGGTATTTTTTTAGACACCCTGTTGATAAAATCATCAGGTTGATTATTTTCAACGCCTCCAGGGCATAGTGCATTACACCTGACTCCATGATCTGGCCAGTAAGTTGCTAGATATCTGGTTAGCCCTATTATTCCGGTTTTGACAACAGAATATGTGACGGGCTTTACATTTTGTTCCTCTCTTGACTTGTCTTTGTCTTTATACAAATTTTGATCAGGTGCAATTAAGCCCAAATCAGATGAGATGTTAATTATTGAGCCCCCATTTTTATTATCTGCAATTTTTTGGCCGAAATATTTAGAGCATAGAAATGCACCTGTCAGACCAACATTTATGTCATCATTCCACTGGTCCAAAGGAAAGTTTTCCAGCCTTGAAATATGTTTAACTGATGAGTCCATTGTAGGATTATTGGCTGCATTATTAATCAGTCCATCAATCCTTAAAAAGTTTTTACTTATATTATCTGAGGCATTTTTCACAGCTATTTCATCAGTTATATCGACTTCTACAAATTCAGCATCAGTATGATACTTATCTTTTAAAAAATCTGAAAAGTCCTTAAGGTCTTTGGTGTTAATGTCTAATAGAATTGGTATTCCACCATTGGAAGCCACTGCTTCAGCGTGCATTCTACCTAGTAATCCTGCAGCGCCAGTTATAACTATGACTTTATCTTGAAGTGTAAAAATATTATTACTCATGTGTTATAGCTAAAAAAGCTCTGTATTTCATAAATCCAAACATCCATATAAACTTAATTACTAATGAACCATTATCATAATGATATAACAAACAGACATTCTATATCACTTAGATGATTACACTAATAATAAAAGGTATTATAAATTTAGATACTATCGAACGATTTATTTTTACTTATTTGAAAAAGATATGTTGTAACTCTCTAACTCCACTATTAGCTATAGAGTGAATTTCTTTTCTGGTCATATCTATCAGCCAAGGCAACATATAGACTAATAGCACTACCAGTAAGATATATAAGCATCCAGATAGAAGCAGGATAATAAACCATGAAAATATCTCACTAAAGAGGCCTGTCATCATATAGTTAACAATCCACCCCAGGCCAATACAGAATATCAAGCTGATAGGTTGATGGATCCAATCAAATTCCCAATACCATATTCGTGAAATAATATAAGCAGTAACATTAACTTGTATAAATTGCATAGTGACCATCTTAAGTGCTAAGCCCTCAGAACCTAAACCTAAACCTGGAACAAATGCATCACTCGGTGCTAGAACCCAATATGTAACTATCATGCTGCCAATCATAAAAAATATGCCAATAATTGATTGTATCGAAACTTTCTCGCTAGCGTAAAGCATCGTTCCGCCTACCTGCCCCATAGATTGATAAACGGGATAGATAAACATAATTGCTAAGGTTAAGGCTCCTCCCAAATAATTTTCACCTAGAATATTTTTTATGATTACATCAGATATAGGCATTAAAAAACCTGCAATAACAGCGCTAATAAAAAAGAGTAAGCGGGAAACTTTTTTATATAGCTGCCTAACTCGATCATCATTTCCTTGCGATATTGCTTCTGAGATTTCCTTCCAAAAAATCTGCATTATGGAAGTTGTAAAAATTAGTGCAATCGCAGCAAACTGAGCTGCAATAGCATAATATGCTTGCTCAACACTACCGTTGTAATATTGTAATAACCAACGATCGATAAATATATATGCGAATGTTATCCATGAATAAGGTATGAGCGGCAAGCAATAGTTCAAATATTTCTTTAATGTGTTCTCTTCAGTATCATCAAACTTCTTAACTTGCTTATCTGAACTATATTTATATTTTCTATGAACAATAATAGCAGCAGCAAAATATTCTATTAAGATTGCAAGAAATATTGCATATAAACCCAACCAGCCAAGGAGCCAAAGCAAAACTATTGCTACTAGATGGATAAATGTAACTGCTAGAGCGATACTTTGAACCCAATAAGTTCTTTTTTGTGACTCCCCTACCTGTTGAATTACAGACCAAACTGTTCCTTGCATAAAAATCGCAACAAATGATAGTAAAACTAAGCTTAATTCCTGACCTAGCCAAATATTTTCAATCCACTCATCTGGAAATAAGAATCCAATAATAATTAGAGTTGCTAATAGCTGAAAAGCAATCCAGATAAAAAATGACCAAACAAACCTCCTTGATCTAGTTCGTTGTGACATGAAAGTGAAAAATGCTGATGAGCTACCCATATTTAGTAAGCTTAAGATGCCCATAAACGAGCCTAATAAAAATGCCATATTCCCATATGATGCTGGGCCAAGAAGACGAGCCAATAAAACTCCTGTTGTGAAGCTCAATAAGCTTCGAAAAAGGTTTGTTCCAATAGTAAAAAGGAAGCGATTTCTAATGCGAGCTTTCATCAAGGTGTGAATTTTTTGAACGCTTAATCTCGCTATTTAACTCAAACTTAACTCGATCTAGTAAATCATCAGGAAGATGACTGAAGCGTTTCTTGAATAATCCAATGGTCTCTTGGACATCATTACTTTCCCACCAAATGTCAACATTCTCCCAAATTTTATTTATATGCTCAGCTGCTGATTCTGGTGTCTCATGGAAGATGCCCACATCTTTAAGCATCTTAAAATATGGAATAGCAGAATTTCGTAACTCCCAATGATTTTCATTCCAATAAATAACAGTAGGGATATTCATCGTAAAAGATTCTAAGTATGTTGTGGCATTATAGGTTGAAACATAAATACGACTCTTCTTAATTAGCTTTTTAATATCAAACCAGCCCTCATCTAATTTGATATTTGGAAATCGACTCTTCCAACGCTCAATTGGATCCCAACCATAGGTATCAGCTTTTAATCTCACTGTCATGACATCTCGAATTTCTGGAGCTAATGCTTCTACAAAATTGAATTGATCTTCAATATAATCCAGCCCTTGCCTTGCAATAGGGCAACTAAAAATATGATAACTTTGAATTGGAAATTTACTTGTTACCAACATGATTTCATCATTCTTACTGTGATTGATTCCCAAAGGTTGACGACCTTTTAGTTGGCCTACTGGCTTCACTTTTGGCATTGAAGACTCGGTCCATCCCCAACTTAAATATGAGTCACTAATGGCTATTTGGTGTTCTTCATAAAAAGCTAATAAATGAGTTCCAATACCTCCACCATGCTGACCAACGACTAAAGGTGACCCTTGCTCAGTTTTCTCTGCAGCATATGCCTTGAAAACATCATCAGTGCTATAGCTGCTACTTGTAAAAATAATCTTTGGATTGACTGGCCATACTAATGAGGCAACTTGATCTTTTAATTTTGTATAGCCTTCTAAATATATAGTTGGTATCTGGAGAGATATTATATCTCTCGTAAATGACTCGAATTCAGAACAATTTTTAACAGATAAATTCCAATCTCTCTTTTTACTGTCGAGATTTGATTCAATAGCAGAGGCTTCACGAACAAGCCTTGGCAGTTGGGACATTTTAATGTGTAACTTAACTTCATCAATTCGCGTTAAATAAGTATTTAAGAAAAAAGCGTCATCATCAGACCTAAATGGATTAGAAATCTTGTCATAAAGAGAAAAAAGGTTTTCTTTTAATCTACTAATTGGATCATTACGATGATATGAGTGTTTAATTGATTCCTTAAGGCTAGATTCTGGCTGATTATCGACTGGTGGTTTGCTAGTCAATATGCAAGGCACACTAGTATGTTCCTTCAAGATTTTGGCATATATATAATGATTCCACTCTGTCTTTACAGCTAGCTTCATAAAATCAGTCATATCATTTGGCACAAATGACTCCTTAGTGTAATCTCGAATAATTGTCTTAGACAATTCATAATTATTTGTGGCTTCCTGAATTGATTTCCATCTATCGAATAATATTTGAGTAAAATAACCTAGCCATGGCCCAATTAAAATACGCCAATATCTTAGATTATGATCTGTCTCATGAATTTGATTTAATTTTTGTGACAGCTCTATAAGTAACTCTTCATAAAATTCCTGCAGATATTTGTAGTCCTCGTAAAGTAAATTTCTGTTATCCCAATGATATGGAAGAATCTCTGAATCGAATTTTTTCCAGTGCTCCTTCCGGCTATAACGCTTGCACCATTCTCCAAGGAACAGAACTGGCTCATGTTCCTCAACTGGCCAAACTTGCTCGTCAGCAGTAGTAATAAGTGTTCGGGCTACCAAGTCTTTCTTTCTCTATCACGAAGAGGAATGCTAGAATATTTTTCCTCCATACTAAAATACCCCTAGTGTTTGACCGCCATCGGCTACCAGTACCGATCCTGTTATAAAGCTAGCACGATCAGAACATAGAAAAACAGCTGCATCTGCCATCTCTTCTGGTAAGCCAAATCGATTCATAGGTACAGATGATTTTATGATCTTATTAACTTTGTCTGGATTCTCTTGAATCTTTTCATCCCATGATCCTCCTGGGAATATTATATTGCCTGGCGCTAAAACATTTATTCTTACTTCTTTTGCTAATTTTCTAGCCATATTTTTTGATAGCGCTGTGATTGCTGCTTTGGCAGTTGAATAATCTACAGGAGCTCCAAAAGCTTCTATTGAAGCAATTGAAGAAACGAATAAAAGGCACCCATTAGTCTCTCTAAGCATTGGCAAAAAAGTCCTAGCTGTATAAAGTGCAGATTCAAAATTATTATCCCAGGTTTTTTTCCATTGAGTGTCATCAGGAAGTGGGTCCTGAACACTTCGTCCATCGCCGACATTAGCAATAACGATATCTAGACCAGCCCATTTTTCTTTGATTCTTTTCTTTAGTGCTAAAAGTTCAGCTGGATCAGTACAATCACATTCATCTGCAATAACTTTGTTTTTACCAAACTCTTTTACTAAGGATGATTCAGTTTCATAAAGATGCTTTGAGCCTCTGGAAATTATATAAGTCTTTGCTTTCTCTTTTAGGAATGTGTTTGCTATGGCTGCTCCAATTCCCTTGGAAGCACCAGTTATCAATACTCGCTTACTTTTTAGACCTAAATCCACTTTTATGTTTTCTTATCAAAGTAAATATGATTGTTGAGTTAAATCTTCTAGGTAAATAATCATCGAGGCACTAATTCTTCAACAATTTCCATTAATATTCCCTCAGGATCATGACAATATACAACTTTTGCCATTCCATTAGGCGATGTCGCTGGCAAACTAGTTACAGTACCACCTGCCTGTCTGATTTTATCACAAGCTTTCTCAATATCATCAACAGTAAAAGCTATATGTGAGCAGCCCAATTTATTAGATTTTTGGATAGTTATTTCTTTATCTTCAAAATGAGAGTGGTAGTGAAGTAATTCTAGAAGGCACCCATCAGGAGACTTTAGTTTTATCCACTCTAATTTAGTTTGCTCTAAACCAGTGACTTGATCAATGAAAGCTCCTTCTTCAACATCCTGAGCAGAATCAATAAACCCTAGTGCTCTATAAAAATTTGAGGCCCTCTCTAAATCTCTAACAACAATTCCTGTATGTCTAATCGATTTGATCAAATTGACTCCCTAATTGATTCTTCCAAAACCTCGATGCCATCTAGAAGTGCCTCCTCGTTAATGGTCATTGGAGGTGCAAGTTTAATTGACTCTCTACCAGTATGTACTACTAATAAGCCTTTCTGAAAAGCTTTTTCAGCAACTCTATTGCATAAGTCTGTCAATTTAGTACCATCATTATCTATAAAAATAAGTCCAGCAAGAAGACCTTTTCCAAAAACATACTTTAAATGATCAGGATACATATCCTTTATTTCTCCAAGCTTTCTATGTAAGACAATACCAAGTTCTTTGGAATTCTCGATTAAACCATCATCTATTAGTGATTTTAGATTCTCATAACCAGCAGCACATACCAAGGGATTGGCTGAGTGTGTAGAGCTCATTGAGCCTTTATCAGGCAAATCCATAATTTCTTTGGCACCCATTACAATTGACAGTGGTAATCCAGAACTTGCTCCTTTGCCACAAGCTAATATATCTGGTTCAACCTCATATTGTTGATAACCGAAAAGCTCTCCTGTTCGACCAAAACCTGATTGCATTTCATCAAAAGAGACTAAAATATTATGTTTTTTTGCAAATCTAGTTAATGCTTGTACATATTCTTTAGGATAAAAAATAGCACCCCAGCCCTGAAAGGTCTCTAGCATAAAGCCACATAAATCCCTATCTGGATCAATTTTATGTCTACTTAGCAGGCCTTCTATTGAATGATTGAAGAATTCCTCTGGATTTTCTACATCCCAAGGATAGGGAAAATCAATATGGAACATATTTGGATCTTGAAAACCAATCCACTCTTTTGCTTTGTCATCACCTGTCATTAACTGGGCGCCCATAGTTCGTCCGTGATAGGATGAATTTAAGCAAATCACTCCTCCCCTTCTTTTATCCTCTTTTTGGCCATATAGTCTCATTAGTTTTAGAGCAACCTCTGTAGCTTCTGTACCTGCAGAGAGTAGAAATGCCTTTTCAAATTGTTTGGATGTATTTTTAATTAAATAGTCTAAATACTGAATTCTTTCATTTGATGCATATGTATAAGTATGTAGAAGTGGCTTATTTAGTAGATTTTTAAGGCGGTTCACGATTTTCTTATTGCCATGTCCAGCATTTGAAAGAAATATAGCGCTCGTGAAATCAAGCCAAGTATTTCCCCATTGATCAAATACTTGAAAATCCCTCGCCATATCCCAAATCATTGGATACTGACCATGCATAGCTTGTGACTCTCTGCTATACATGTTTTCTAGCAAAGGGATGCTTTCTGGTACAGGTAATTTAGTTTTTATTGATCGATATTTCGTATCAATTTTTTTAACTTCTTTCGGTGTATGTGAAAACCCTTCACTGCCTCCCATAGAGATGCTCCTTTAAATGTTTTAAATGTTTTAAATGTTTTAAATGCTATTCAAATAGCTCTCCAAATCTGATTTTTCCCTACTCATCTGATACTGAATGTAATCAAACTCATCTATTGAGTCAACCTCTGAGACCATAGGAGAAACAAAACCAAACATAGAATTACCATAGATTTCAGGGTTATTCATAACGTATGAAGCCTTCAGAATATCAACATATCCATTAGGAATGTATACCGTTTCAAATCCTTCTTTCGGAGAGTAATGGTCATTATCGTTAAGTATGCCCTTAAAATAATCTTCTTTTTTTAAAAACCATTTAAAAGGCGATTCAGGCGATTTATGGGCAGATCTCAATGAAGTGTACTTTGAATTATTCTTCATTAAGTCAACGGCTCTGTCTATTATCTTAAAGTCTCTTAAGGGTGTCGTAGGTCTGAGATGAACCCAATAATCAGGAACTTTACTCTCATTCTTTTTTAACCAATCCATAGCATGAATAACCCATCCTCTGTCTGTAGAGGTATCAGTTGAGTGCTCTTCAGGCCGAATAAAAGGGGCTTCAGCACCATAAGATCTTGCAATATTTGCATAATCTTGCGAATTTGTAGAGACAATAACCCTATTTATTGATTTTGATAATTTAGCGGCAGCAATAGAATATGCTATCAGTGGATGGCCAGATAATAATTTAACATTTTTATCCGATACTGATTTTGATCCTGAGCGTGCAGGAATTATAGCAATCACATCATTCATTTAGGAACTGACTCACCCAATCAAATTGTTTTTTAAAAATCTCAATACCTTCATCATCACGATAGGCCTGCATTATAAAAGGGCCATTATAGTCAAAGTCTTTTAATCTTTTGAAGAAAGAATCAAAATCTGCATCTCCTTGACCTAAGAAAACTGAGCCACCTCCAAAAATTCTGTCTTTGATATGTATGTCAGAAATCTTTTCGCCATATGCATTAAGCTCTTCAGTTGAATCATATCCAAGAGCGGCACTATTACCAATATCATAATTTACAGTTACGACCTTAGACTTGAAAGCATTGAGCAGATCTAAAAAGATATTAGGTGGCAAATCGGTCTCAAGAGATAAGTTAATTTTTTTATCCTCAGCTATTTCAATCATCGGCTTAAGATTGTTAATAAATCGATCTAATTCATCCTGATTATTCATCGAAGATTGATCTACACATGGTATGACAATATCCTTCACTCCTAACTTAGAAGCATTCTTAATCAAACTAGTTAAAACGTTTCTACCTTCGATAGATATAGAAGGATTTTCGGAATGTAATGGTGACTCCATGAAATAATCTGCACATATCGACTCAACTGTTACGTTCGTGTCTTTAATGATAGACAGAATTTCGCTAATGCCATTGTTTTTTATTAACGGATTTTCTCTGCAGCTATCGAAATCTAAAATGAACTCTATGCAATCTAGTCCCATCTCTGCAGATATACTAAATTCATCTTGCCAGTAATTAGTTGGATGCGCTTGATACTTATTATTAAGTTTCGGAAGAAGTCTTCCCTGCATAACTCCTACTTTGTTCATCAATTACCTTAAAGTAATAAATTTTGTTTCGATTAGAATATTCTCAATTAATTCCATGAGTATATGGCCAGCAGTGATATGGCTTTCTTGAATTCTTGCAGTAACATCACTTGGGACTAAAAAGAACTCATCGCATAATTCTGGAGACGAACCTCCTCCAGAACCTAGAAAACCCAGACAAACAATTCCATTCTTTCTCGCTACTGTTAGGGCACGATTTACATTAGCTGAGTTACCTGAAGTAGTAATTCCAAGCAAAACATCGCCCTTAACACCAAGTGTTTCTACCATCCTCTCAAATAACACTTCGTATCCATAATCATTACCGCACGCAGTTATAGTTGAAGTATCCATTGCTAATGCAATTGCAGGAATTCCTTCTCTATTATTTTTTGGTTTTAATCTCACCAATAATTCAGCCGCTAAATGTTGTGCGTCTGCTGCAGAACCTCCGTTTCCACAAATAAGTAGCTTGTTCCCATTCTGTATAGATTTTGCAATTATATTTGCCATTAATATAATTTTTTTATACTCACCATTATCTATAATATCTTTCTTTACTTTTCTAGATTCTTGAAAAGAATTTTTTGTAATTTCATCATTCGTTAGATTCATAATTTTATTTGAGGTTTTAAAGTTAAATTAGACTAAATTATTTAGTTTATTAAGAGCAGTCCAAAATCCTTCTCCGCCATTCTTATGGCCTTGCCATATCTCTGGAATAAAGGTGCTTTGTGGGGCATGAAGATTAAGTATATTTGATAAACGTTTGAAATCTATTTCTCCATCGCCAACTTGTAAACCTTCGCCATTAGTTCCAGAGGCATCACCAAGATGAAGATGGGCAGTTATTGGGGCAATTTTTTCCGAGAATTCATAAAAATCCCATTTAAATTCATTACATGCAAGCATAGTGTGTGACACATCAAAACACATTCTAAGATTGAGTTTTGCACACCATTTCAGAATATCATCTATATGCACAAATAGATTTTGATATCTTTGCCCCCCAAAATGCCATGGAAAAGGAGCCATAGTTTGAGGAATAATTTCAACATCTTTTGTATCTAATTTATCTAAGCTATCTCCAAAAATTTCATAGTATTCACCTAACCGATCTTTTTCAATAGATTCATCCATAGAGATTCCGCCAATATTTGCCACTATCTTTGGGTTTTCTGTAGAAGGGAAAAACTTATTAAGATCTCTTGTCATATCAATCACTCTTTGAGTTTCTTGTAGCGATTGGTTTCTATGCTCTCTATCTGGAGTAGCTAAGTCCATGAGATGACTTCCTTTAAAAAGCTCAGGAGCGTGAACAACATAATCAAAGGAATAATGTCCTTTGAAATAATCTTTTAAATCTAGATCTAAATCCGAATAGGATAAATGAAACTCAAATAAATCAGGAGTTATTTTGCTAGAGAAATAACTAAAATCATGGAACCTTACAGGTATACCCCATGCATGATTAAAATTATATTGCGAGGGTTCCTCAATATAACCATTTAAATCTGATGGATAAAAAAAGTCTTCCTCTTCAATATCTCTAATTGCTGTCTTATCTAACAAATCATTATAATTCTGTGGAGATAGCCCTTGCCCAGGACTAGCTATCTTTATTAAATCTTTGGTGATAGTCTCTCCTTTGGAGATTTTCTTTGCAGCCATTAAGCTTTTTGAAAGATTTTCTTTATTGATCATCTGGCCTTGGGAAAGGTTTTTCTTAACATTAGATCCTAAAGCACTATTTATCTCTTTAATTCCTAGAATTAAATCTTTTAATCCTTGAAATTCTAAACTCGCCGCATGATCAGGGCCTTCCATGCTTCTATCTAATGTAAAATGTCTTTCTATAATTTGGGCTCCTAGTGCACACGCAGCCATTGAAATATTAATGCCTCTTTCATGGCCAGAATATCCAATAATAGGATGGATTTTTTTTAGTTTTTCCATCCAAGATAAATTTATATCATTTACGGGTGCAGGATAAGTGCTATTGCAATGCAATAAAGCAAATTTTGAGTTGTTTTTATTGAGATAATCAACAGTTATTTTGATTTCTTTCTCTGTACTCATGCCTGTTGATAAAATCAGAGGCTTAGATGTTTTGATCAACGATTCTATTAGGGGAGTATTGGTAAGGTCAGCTGAAGCAACCTTATAAGCCTTCACTCCGAATGTTTCAAGGATCTCTAAACTTGCGTGATCCCATGGTGTGCACATATATAAGATTTTTTTACTTTCACAATAATCAAATAATTCTTTGTGTTGATCTGATGTGAATTCAAATTTTCTTAAAAGATCTAAAATATACTCCGAACCTAGATCGTCTCCATCTTTCTGAAGAGACTTTCTTCTATATAGAGAATCTAAATCTCTCATTTGGAATTTGACACAATCAGCTCCTGCTTCAATAGATAAATCAATCATCTTTTTTGCATTGATCATTGAGCCATTATGGTTGTTACCAATTTCTGATATGAAAAAAGTTTTATTCTTTTGAAAATGATAATTGTCAATTGTAAATTTCATACTGCTAGTTTTTTTTTCTCACCGACCAACTTTGCAGACCATCAAAATCAAAATTAAAATTTGTAACATTCAACTTTTGATTATTTAAGTACTCCACTAGATCAAATTTATTAGAAGGATCTACATAAAATATAAAAAAACCTCCTCCACCAGCACCAAGTAATTTGCCACCTACTGCACCATTGGATATAGCTCCATCATATATTTCATCAAGATAAGAATTTGATATTGTGGAGGCTACCTTCCTTTTAAGGCTCCATGCCTTATGAAGATTTTCACCGAATTTTTGTAGATTGCCTTTTAGAAGCGCATTTCTAGTTTCATAGGCTAAATCTACACTTTCATTTATGATTTTTTTAATATCTTTAGATTCTGAAGAAGCTTTCTGATCTTCATGAATTGCTCCAGAATCATGTGCGCTATTTGTACCACATAAGACTAGGCATTCTTGTAATTCATTAATTACATTTTTATTTAATCTGAGTGGATGAACTATATTTTGCTCCTTTCTAAATTCCATAAAATTAAAACCGCCAAATACAGTCGCATATTGATCTTGCCACCCACCTGAAATATTGAATAGTATCCTTTCTGCTTCATAAGCCAACTCAGCTATTTCGTGATCATCCCACTTATCGGTTCTAAATTGATTAAAGCAACCGATTACTGCAGATGAGATTACAGCAGAGCCTCCAAGGCCAGAGTTTATTGGATAATCACTATTGAGATATAGATCAAATCCAAAATCAGGTTCGATACACTTTATTACAGAAATAATTAAGCCAAATTTAGAATCTCTAGAAAATAAATCTTCTAAATCATTAGCTGTTATCTCAGATTTTAAATCAGCAGACTTAATATATATTTTTTTATCATTCCTCTTTCTAAGGAAGGCATGACTATATAAAGATATTGTTATATTGATTACGGCACCTTCATGCTCATTAAAAAAATGAGTTAAATCTGAACCGCCGCCGCCAAAACTCATCCTAACGGGAGACCTTGAATTAGCATATACCTCACTCTCTTCAATTAAAGGAATACTATTCTTCGTTACAATTTCTATTAATTGATTTTTTTTATCAAGAACAGGAACAGCTTTGATATTTGAATCTAGTAGCTTGAGAATACTTTCTCTTGATGCGTCTTTATGAGCAAATATAAATTCTTTAGTTGAGAATCCTGATACATTTTGATCAACAGAAGGGTTTTTAATTAAAGCTCTCCTAACATCTCCATCTGTTATAAATCCATTTATAGAATTTTTTTCATCACAAGTAAGGACAAAACCAAGGTTATTGCTGTCAATTTTTTTAATAGCATGCTTAAGAGTCTTCTTATCAGAAATAACAAAAATCTTTAAATCTTTCGAAGGTATAGGTTTTGATTTCATTACTATCGTTCTTTATTAAATTGCATACACTGATATAGATGGAATATTATTCTTTGTAGGAGTTATAGAAACAATTTCACAAGAATCGGATTCCTTAAAATAAGAATGGAAAATTTGGTTCATCTCAGCTGATCTCGAATCATCGCCATTAAAACCATCAATTCCTGCTAAATAAATTTTAGAAGCCTTGCCAGCAGTAACAAATGAAAGAGCATAAGCCACAACAAGAGGCAGGGGTATAGTGGATTGAAAAGTGCCAAAATTAAATCTATTTTCTTCAATAAATATTCCATAATCCAAAATATTAGATTCAGGAAGCATTTCTTTTATTTGTGGTGGTAATTGGCTAAAAGGTAAAACTATCTTCTGTTGCAATTTAGTGTATTCCTCACAATCAGCAATGATCCGCATAGGATGACATGCTGTTCTTAGGTCAATTAATGATTCGGAAATAGTTTCTTTAGTATTTAAGGCCAAAACAATAGGATGATTTTGCCTAACGAACTCTTCTAATCCTTCTTTATGGGTTAGAGCCGAAGGTCCAGAACCAATAATCAATACTTCCTTACCTTTAAAAACTTCTTTTGGATTCCAAGTCCCTTCTTTTTTTGATTGATATAATTGTCTTCCAGTTTCAAGCACTTCTTTACTAAACTTAGTGCCACCAACTTCCTTTAAATGATTTATTAATGACAATATATCAGGCGTTTCATACTTGTTATCATCAAGCATTGACTGTATATATGTTGGGTGTATTTTATTTTCACCGGCCAAATAATAGAAAACATTTGTTCCCCAAGAGTATTTCTCTTGAAGTGGGCTGAAGTAATTATCAATTAATTCTACGATACTCTCTAGGTTAGGTTGTGCGTTCCTTTCCTCCTCAAATTCAATAATTGTATTCTCTGTTTTAGCATTTCCTGGCCCTCTACCCATGCCCATGACAGTCGAATCAATCCAAGCTGCTCCTTCCTCAAACGCAACTCTACTATTTATCATCGCTAGGCTTGTATTATCATGTGTATGAATCCCAATATCACCTTTCCAGCCTAAACGTAAGTTTACGATTATTTGTTTAATTTCATTTGGACTCAAATTACCCAAACTATCAGCAAAATATAGAACATCTAACGGCCATTTATTAGCCTCTTTCGCAAAGTCAATAATTTCTTCTTTATTGGCTTCCGAAATCTGCATTATATTTATACCAACTAAATACCCCTTATCTTTTAACACTTGGGAGACAGGTAAAATCTGTTTAAACTCTCTTAAATGTGCTGCAATCCTAACTAATTTAACTTGCGATGATTCAGTAAAAAATTCTTCAATGATTTCTTCTGGCCTCGCATTCTCTGATAATAATTCCGAAGCATTTATCATGACTCCTAACTTCAGTCCTTCAGGAATATCTAATGTTTTAAGGAAAGAGTCTGTTGAATAAGCATAAGCCCCTTTAAAACCATTTTTTAATAGAGAACGAAAGCCTATCTCAACAAAATCAACACCTACAGATTGCATACACAAAAGATAATCGTGAACTAAATCACTATCAAAGTCCCAATTGTTGTAATAACCTCCATCTCGGAGAGTGCAATCTAAAAGTTTAATACTCATAATGTCTAGCTTAACTGCAATTACTGGATTTTTAGCTTAGGAGGAACAAATGAAACTACAATTTTTTTATCACTAAATGATACAAAAGAAACTATTAAGCAAGCAAAAATAAAACTTATAAATCCAGTAAAGAATACAATAAGAACTCTAGAAGGACGAGACTTTCTTTCAGCTACTACTGAGCTATCTATAATATCAAACACATAACCCTCTGGTGCATCAGTGAGCATTAAAGTGGTTAATTCATTCTCTATCATCATAGATATAGTTCTAGCCACCTGTGACACTGGATTTTTGTTTAATTGTTCACTCAAAAAACTATAAGCATGATCGGCTTTTTTTCTGTCAATAGCAGAAATATAAGAATTTATCTCTAGAAGCAACTTATCACTCCATTCTTTAGCAATGTAGGGTGATTTATGTGAGATAGTTAAGGTTATTAAATTGTTTTCTCTATCCTTTGCTATTCTAAGGTTTGACCCTATAAATGTTTGGTGAGCAATAAATAAACTAGGCTTGCCATTGATCCATGGATTTTCTTTATCTTCTATATTATAAACTTCCGAAAGATAATTATTATTATTACTTTCCCTATCATATTGATCATACGCCATAAGGTTTTTAAGAAAAGCATCATCTTTATAGAGAATAGAAAAGAAATCTTTAGACTTTATTCTTTCCAAAACAAATTTATCATCATTCTGATTATTCATAGTAGGGGCAAATGTTTCCAGTATAGAAATACCAGATGAGTTAGAAGGTTTTGATAAATTATCCGAGAATTTCAACTTCGCAGTGGATGAATATATATCATCTAGAGTCAATGAATAGAAAATGGAAATAAGTGAGAAGAAAGCAGAAAAAAGGATTATAAAAACCTTGTTGTCAATAAAAGACCTAAATATAGAACTTACATCTGTTTCATTTTCTTTAATCATCCTGTACCTCTTTTAAAATTATTATTCAATATTTTTAGCTCAAATGGTGCCCGGGGCCGGACTCGAACCGGCACGAAGTTTCCTTCGAGG
>CETH01087701.1_pt1 | contig 20364 bp, 18 predicted proteins | sample 361461 | NCBI WGS metagenome assembly CETH01 (sample SAMEA2622695, study PRJEB7988) | marine metagenome | isolation source: saline water (ENVO:00002010), including
GCAGGTCCAGCACAAATACAGTTCCAACCACATGTGTCCATAGATCTTAATTCAATATATTGCTTTAATCTATTTTCCGTAAAAATTGTACTTAAATGCAAGCCTAGTTCATCAAAACTTGGTAGAGAATTATTTATTTCTTTAATATTTCCTGACATATAATCAGAAAATTTATAATTTTCTCCAGAAATATATTTATTATCTTTTTTTAAAAAGAGTATTGGGTAATCTATTACAAAATCTGCATATTTTTCAAAATCAATGTTTTCTAAAAAAATTTTTGGAAGACCTCCTCTTGAGGTTTCTTGCCATACTTTAGAACGGTATGATAAATATTTGCTATCTTTTTTTTCAACAATTGATGAGTTTGCAAAAAGCGCAATACTCAAAGGAACAAGGTTATTTGCTAATTTAAATTTTTTTGTGAAATCGTTTTCTGACACATAATCTAAATTTAATTGTGTACCCGAGGTTCTATACATCATATCTAAACTTAGAGAACCTCCTTTTGGCATGTCTTTTGTCATTACTTCATATCTTTTTTTTGGATTATTTGGAATTTCCGATAAATTAGAAATTGGATCAAAACCAGCGCTTACTATTTTTAAATTTAATTTTTCAACAACTTGATTAAGTTCAAATAAGTAATAATTAGCTTCAGAGCAAACTTCGTGAATATTCTTTAATTGAGCTCCTGCAAGTTCTATTTGATTTCCTGGCTCTAGGGTTATGCTTTTACCATCTTTGTTTAATGCTATAACATTTTCACCTTCAAAAAATGGTTTCCAACCAAACTCATATAAAATTTTGAAAGCATCTTTTATTGTTGAATAATCAATTCTCTTATTTGTATTTTTATAAAAAAGAAATTTTTCGTGTTCGACGCCAATTTTAATATTATTAGGATCTTTGATTCCTGATTTAAAATAATTTATTATAGCTTCTTTATTCATGATATTGATTTAAACACTCTTTCTAAGATATTCAACTACTTCATTAATGGAAGACAGTTTGTTAGAACAAGTTTGATTTTTACATACAATAACATTTGGTTTAGCATCATTATTCAATTGATAAACGAATGTTGCAATACCTAAATATTCTTTTTGCAAATAATTCTGAAATTCTTTAATAGCATCTTTGCTTCCATTAAATGTAAATGATAAGTTATTATCGCAAATATCTAATGTTTTAATAAAGCTGAACATTTGAGAGTAATATGAATTTATCACTTGATGAAAAGATTTTTTGAGTATCTCATTTCTATCGAACCATATTTTATCATTAGTAATTGAATATAATTTATTAGAAATAAGTAAAAAAATGCTATTACCATTGGGAATATTGCTGTCATTTAAATCCAAAGGACTTACGAATAAATCATTATCTTTGACAATATTTTTCTGAAATAATTCAGTTTCCTTATTAAAAAATAATTCCCATGCATCATTCATAATCTGAATTGATTTATCTAATGAATTATTATCTGCATTTATCTCATAAATAGTTACCATCAATAAAGCATAATACACATAGTCTTCAAGAAAAGTTTCTATTTCTTTGTTTTCATAACAGTGAATAATTTTTTTAGATAATTTTTGGTTTAATACTTTTATTGTCTCAATCGTTTCATTCTTAAGTTTTTCATCATTTAAATTTACGGAAGCTTTAAGCAGAACTTGTAGAATATATGAATTTAAATCAGTTTGTGATTTATCATCAAAAAAAGGCTTTATTCTTTTTTTTCTTACATCAGCTAATTTAACTTTTAATTGATTTAATTTATATTCGTTGTCATTGGAAATTAATTTTTTTTCTACTAAGATATTGTTTCCTTCAAAGTTTCCAGTTTCAGATATATCATAAATATTTTCAAAAAATTTAAAATCTTCTTCTAAAATATTTTTTAATTCTTGATAAGACCAAATATAATACTTTCCTTCAATGCCTTCACTATCAGCATCAAATGCAGAGCCATATAAATTTTCTGAATTTTTAAATTCTTTGTTTAAAAAATTAATACTTTGTAATAGTTTATTTTTAAAATAATTGTTTTTTGTTTTTTGATAAAATTTTGTAAGAAGATCTATAAACTGAATATTATCATAAAGCATTTTTTCAAAATGTGGAATAATCCATTTCTCGTCAACAGCATATCTTGAAATACCACCATCTATATGGTCGTAAATACCTTTAGAACAAAGATTAGAAAGTAAAGTTTCAACAGGTTTTAAATAATTTTCTTTATCTGTCTTTAAATAGAAATAAAACATTGCATCAAATAAATAAAATTGTGGAAATTTTGGTGCACCTTTGAAGCTTCCATTTTTCTCATCTAAATAGTTAATTATTTTCTCAACAAATGGCTCTAAGGGTTGGTTTAAAACTGCTGATCTTTGGTTAATTTTTGAAAAGATTTCTTTAACTTGTGGAGCTTGTGACAAAATTTTTTCTCTATTTTCATTATAGACACTATGAACATTATTTAAGACTTTTTTAAAATCTGGTCTTCCTTGAATTTCCTTTGGTGGAAAATATGTACCACCAGTAAAAGGCACTCCATTTTCGTCTAGAAACATTGATAATGGCCATCCTCCTTGAGCTCCAGTAAGTATAGATAAGCTTTTTTGGAAAACATAATCTAAATCTGGTCTTTCTTCTCTATCAACTTTAATATTTATAAATTTCTCATTCATAAGTTTCGCAGTTTCTTCGTTCTCAAAACTTTCATGCGCCATAACATGACACCAATGACAGCTTGCATATCCAACACTTAAAAATATTGGTTTCTTTTCTGCTTTTGCTTTTTCTAAAGCTTCTTTACTCCAAGGAAACCAGTTAACAGGATTATCTTTATGTTGTTGGAGATAAGGACTTCTTTCGTTTTTTAAAATATTAGACAAATTAATGATGATAAAAAGGTTCTCTTGAGAAAATATTTCTTACCATAGGTTCGAATTCCTCTAGCTTCATTGATTTATAATTTGGATCAAAAGACGCTTGATCATATTTTTCACAAAAATCAACAGTCGCTTGATAATATTCTGACTCCTTAAATTTCTCTCTTGCATTTTTATCTCCACCCAAATGTTCTGCAGAATAAAAAGTTTGAAATAATCCATGATGCAGAATTATCCAGTAAGTTCTTTTTGAAACATAAGGTCTAAGTATAGAAGCGGCATATTGAGAGTGGTTCATAGGAGCCAATTCATCTCCTAGATCATGTAATAATGTTGCAACAACCATTTCTTCACTTTCACCATTTTTATAGGCTCTTGTTGCAGCCTGTAATGAATGTTCTAATCTCGAAATTTGATAACCTTCAAGGGTTGTTGTCTGTGAAGCTAAATATTTTAAAATTCTATCTGCGGTTTTTCTTTCATAATTTTTTTCAAGCTCTTCCAATAGTTTGTAATCTTCCTCTGTACCTTCTTTCATTTCTGTGAAGCTAACTTTTTTCATTTTAATTATTTGAACCTGTGCTTAGAAGAGAGAGTTGTGTTACTTTATCTTCTCCAAGTTCATCAATTATTTCTACTGGATAATCACCAGTAAAATGATGATCTGTCAACTGTGGATATGTATTATTTCTTTTTTTAAATCCCATTGCTAAGTATAACCCATTTAAACTTAAAAATTTAAGTGATTTTGCATTAATAAAATCACAAATTTCACTTACAGATTTATTAGATGCTAATAATTCCTTTTTCGTTGGAGTATCAACACCATAAAAATCTGGAAATTTTATTTCTGGACTAGCTATTCTCACATGCACTTCTTTTGCTCCCGAGTCATATAACATTTTTACAATTTTTGATGAAGTAGTACCTCTTACTAATGAATCATCGACTAAAATTATTCGTTTATCTTTTATTACAGATTTATTTGGATTTAACTTTAATTTAACTCCCAAGCTTCGAATTTTTTGAGAAGGTTCTATAAAAGTTCTTCCCACATAGTGATTTCTTATTAAACCTAAGTCAAACTTCATACCTTTTTTCTCAGCGTATCCAAGAGCAGCTGCATTACCTGAGTCAGGAACTGGTACAACTAAGTCTGCATTTAAATACTCTTCTTTTGCCAATTGAGCTCCCAAACTTTTTCTATATTCGTAAGCTGTCTTGCCATTTAAAATACTATCTGGTCTTGAAAAATATATATATTCAAATACACACGGTCTGATTTTTCTTGCAGGAAAAGGTTTAACACTAATAAGTTTATCATTTTCAATATATACAATTTCACCGTTTTCTACTTCTCTGACAAACTTTGCTCCAATTATGTCAAATGCACAAGTTTCAGATGCAAGCACATACGAATTTTTTAATTTACCAATGACCAATGGTCTGATGCCATATGGGTCCCTAACTCCTATAAGTGTATTTTGTGTCATCATTACAAGAGCATATCCACCTTGTATTTGAAAAATAGCATCAATAATTTTATCGATTTTTTTTACTCTTTTAGATTTTGCTATTAATTGAACAATTACTTCTGTATCTGATGTTGTATAAAAAATAGCACCATCTTGCACAAGTTTATTTCTCAATGTAATTGCATTTGTAAGATTCCCGTTATGCGCAACACCAATTCCTCCAGCATTTGTATCAGCAAAAAATGGTTGGACATTTCTTAAAGCATTTCCACCAGTCGTCGAATATCTGTTGTGTCCAATACAATATTTTCCTGGGAGTTTTTTTATTACTTTTTCATCATTAAAATTATCACCAACTAATCCAAATCTTTTTTCCGAATGATATTTTTCTCCATCATATGAAACAATTCCACACCCTTCCTGACCTCTGTGTTGCAAAGCATGAAGACCTAGAGCCGTAAGAGTTGAGGCATCATTAGAATTACTTATACCAAAAACAGCGCACTCCTCTTTTAATTTAGGATCATATATCTTGAACTTTTTCTTTGGTTTCTTCATAATCTTTTTTGTCAGGGAATTCTTTTATAAGATAGTTACTACCTTTTTCAACCCATGCATATGTGAAAGTATCATCTAAATTAATTGGCCATTTTTTGTGATTATAGACTATATTTATAGTTGTATAGATACATACAACGATAACATAAGCTCTTATAAAACCAAAAAAGAAACCAAAGATTCTATCTAAATTACCTAAGCCAGAGTATGAAACTGCTCTATTTATTCCTTTATTTATTAATAATATTAAAAAAATAATAACTATGTACAATCCTATACCAATTGTAAGATCAAGAACATATTCACTGTCTATTATGTCTTTAAAGTAGGGTTTTACCTTGGGGAAAAAAAACAAAGCTATAACATAAGCCAAAAGCCATTTAGAAGCAGAAATAATACTTAATAAAAAACCTTTTTTTGTACATGTTATCAAGGAAAGTATTGTGAATACTAGGTAGATTATATCAAATGCATATAAATCGTTAAAAATATCTTTAATAAATTCCATTTCTTAACTGATTTTAAATGGTTTAAAAACTAAAAGTAAAGATGGCAGCAATGTTAAAACTGATATCATGGCTAACAACATTGCAATTCCAGTAAAGATTCCAAAATAAATAGTTGGAATAAAATTAGATAAAATCAAAATAGAAAAACCGAATACAATTGTTATAGATGTATTTAGTATTGCTATACCAACTGTAGAATGACAATATTTAAGAGTTTTATTGTAATCTTTTAAATTATTTAACTCTTCTTTAAACCTATATATGTAATGAATACTATTATCGACTGCTATTCCAATTGTAATAGCTGCAATTGTTATGGTCATCATATCTAAAGGTATGTTAGCCAGTCCAATAATTCCAAGAATAAAAAAAGCGGCGATAAAATTTGGTATAACTCCTATAAGTGAAATTTTAATGTTTTTAAAAAGAATTAAAAACATTATAAAAATGCCAATCATTACAAAACCTAGAGTTAGTATTTGAGATTTAAATAAACTTTGCAGCAAATTATTGAATAATATTAGTACTCCACCTAGTTTAAATTCATCTTTTTTCAAACCTAATTTATTTTCTAAATCAAAATTTATTTTATTAATAAGTTCATTTCTTCTTAAATTTTCGAGAGAATCTTTTATTCTTAAACTTATTCTTGCTTCAGAGTCCTTAATAGAGATATACGGATCTACTATTTCTTTTTTAATAGTGTCAGGAATTTTTGTGTATAGAACACCCATTTCTAAAGTACCTAGAGGCTTATTATTATTTAAATTTGTTGCAATCTCAATTATTGAAGAAAAGGATAAAACTTTTCCAACAGCTTCAATATTATCAAGATAATTATGAACTCTAGTTATTTTTTCTATTTTATCTTTTGTAAACCAATATTTTTCATCATTTTCATCTTCATCACCCCAGTCATTCTCAGTATCTTTTTCTTCATCTTTATCTTCTGGAAATTTTAATATTATTTCTAAAGGGGTTGTGCCACCAAGTTTTTCATCTATTAGTTTCATACCTTTGTATATTTCTGTCTTTTTATTGAAATAATTAATAAAACTATTTTCGACTTCTAATTTTGAAATACCAAATGCACTTAAAAATATAATTATAACTGTTATTCCAAAAATATAGTTTCTATTACTAATAGCCAAAGTTCCTAAATAATTTGTAATTTTTGAATCTTTCTCCTTAGCCAAAGCCATCTTTGAGTTTTCTATAAAACTCAATAATGTAGGTAGAAGTGTAAATGTAATTAAAAGTGAAACTATCAATCCAAAAGTCATCATCCATCCAAAATCTATAATGGGTTTTATTCCGCTGAAAATTAGTGACATAAAAGCACAAATCGTTGTTATGACAGTATAAAATATTGGCCAAATCATTTTACTTGTAGTTAATATTAAAATTTCAATTTTTTCTTTTTCAGGAAACTGTTTATTCAATTGTAAAAACCTAGTACTCATATGAATATTCATTGCCATTGTTAAAATTAACATTAAAGCAATAAAGTTTGATGAAATTACAGTTACCTTCCATCCAACTAATCCAAGGAACCCAACCATAAAGACGACTGAAAAAAAGCAACTACAAATTGGAATTATTATCCAAATTAATTTTCTGAACAAATACCAAAGAGTTAAAATAATAAATAATAATACTCCTAAGCCAAAAATAATAATATCACTTTTTATGAAGGTCATCATATCATCTGCAATCATAGGAATTCCACCAAGATAAATTTGGGTACTTTGATTATATTTTTTTATAACTTCTCTAATTTCTAAAATATTTTGATGTCTCTCTTTTTTTATTTTATCTTTAAAAATTTCTAATTCTTTCTTAGTTTTAATTGCCGTTTCTAAATTTTTTGATTTTATGTAAACTATTATTCCACTTGTTTTACCATCTTCACTTATCACAAAGTTTCTAAATACAGGACTACTTAAAATTTCATTAAATCCTTTTTCTTTATCAATATTCTCACTTTTTAAAGTTTTAAAATTTTCAATACGTTTGACCAAACTTTCATCGGTTACTTCTAAAAGAGGAATGTCTAAAAGTGTTATTACATTATGAACCCAATTTAAATTTTGAAGCTCATTTTTTAATTTATATAAATTTTTAATTGACAAATCTGAAATCATTTCGGTTTCAGGTGAGTAAGTAAGTACTAAAAATTCTTTTGCACCATATCTATCATTTATTTCATTTAAATATTTTAAATCAGGGTCGTTTTCTAATAATAGTGTTTCAGAACTTGCGTCTAATCGAAATTCTTTTGAAAAGTAAAATGCTGTAATCAGTATCAACAATAATAATGAAAAAACTATTTTTGGTTTCTCTATGATATTTTTTTGATAAAAATTAGCTAACATTAGATATTAGCTTTTATAATTTAAATTAATTATTTTGAATATCCTTAAATTTGGTAAACATTTCCTCAAATTCAAGCATTATATTGCCAGTTGGTCCATGCCTTTGTTTCATAATAAGAAGTTCAGCTAAATGTGAAACTTCGTTCATTTTTGCTTGCCATTCAGCATGTTCTACAGTTGCAGGTCTCGGTTCTTTATTTTTTAAATAATAAGACTCTCTATAGACAAACATTACAACATCTGCATCTTGTTCAATTGACCCAGACTCTCTTAAGTCTGAAAGGAGAGGTTTCTTATCATCTCTTTGTTCTACTGCTCTAGATAATTGTGATAATGCGAGAACTGGTACTGATAATTCTTTGGCTAAAGCCTTAAGGCCTTGCGTAATTTCTGAAATCTCTTGAACTCTTCCATCTTTAAAATTTGATCCTCTCATTAATTGAATATAATCTATTACAATCATATCTAGCCCATGAATTCTTTTTATTCTTCTTGCTCTATTACTTAATGCAGCAATTGAAATAGCTGGCGTCTCGTCAATAAACAAAGGAAGTTCTGCAATATTTTTTGAAGTCTCAATAAATTTATCAAATTGTTCCTCTGAAATTTTTCCTCTTCTAATATCGTTTGATTTTATTCTTGATTGTTCTGCAAGAATTCTTGTAGATAATTGTTCAGAAGACATTTCTAGAGAAAAGAAAGCTATACATGATTTTTCTCCTTTTTCTTGAATATTTTTTGCAGCATGAAAAGCTATATTCGTTGCTAAAGCAGTTTTACCCATTGACGGCCTTCCTGCAATTATTATTAAATCTGATTTGTGCATACCACCTAATCTATCATCTAAATCTCTAAGACCCGATGGTACTCCAACTATACCCTCTTCATTTTTGTAGGCATTTGAAGCCATCTCAATAGTTTGTCTCATAGCTTCATCAAATTTAACAATAGATGAATTAAAAGATCCTTTCTCAGCTAAATCAAACAAAGACTTTTCAAAATTTTCGATTATTTGTTTTCCATCATAATTTAGATCATTTAATTTTGCTGTATCTATAATATTATCTGAAATTTTTATAAGTTCTCTTTTTACATAAAGATCATAAATTAATTTTGAGTACTCAATACTTTGTCTAGAAGAAGTAGAGAACTTTGTAATTTTTACTAGATATTCAGGAATATTTAATTCATCTTTCTCATTTTCAAAGTGATTCTTGAGAGTTATAGGGTTTGCCAACAAACCTTTATAAATTAAGCTTTCTATGGCAGTGAAAATTTTTTGGTGCATTGGGTCATAAAAATTTTTACCAGAAATTAAAATACTAATCTCATCAAATATCTCGTTTGAAAGTAAAATTGATCCAATTACTGATTGCTCAGCTTCAATATTGTTTGGTAACTCATCGAGTTTGTTTTTTACAATATTAAAAGATTGTGACACAATCTAAATCTATAATATAGGAATAATATTTCAAATCTTAATTAGGTTTGGGGAAAATTATGTATAATTATTCTACTTCTTCTTGCGAAATAGCTTTGATTACAATCTGAGTTTGTACTTCTGGGTGTAGATTGATTAATACATCAAAATCTCCTAGTGACTTAATTTCTTTGGTTGGTTGTATTAAGGAAGGATTAATTTTAACGTTTTCATTTTTTTCCAAAACTTCTGATATTTCTGTCGGTTTTACAGAACCATATAGTTCTTTATTTTCAGTACTTAATTTTTTAATTTCAAAAACTTTATTCTTTATTTTTTCGTCAATTAATTTTGCTTCTTTTTTTTTATCTTGATCTTTTTTGCTCAATTCCTGTTTAATTTTTTCAACTTCTTTAATGTTTTCTTTTGATGCAAAAAGTGCCTTTTTTTTTGAAATGAGGAAATTTCTTGCAAATCCTCTTTTTACATCGATTATTTCACCGATTGATCCAACTTTTCTAACATTTTCTAGTAAAATAACTTTCATATTATAACAAAGCTAAGTTTCTAGCTCTTTTGATTGACAAAGATAGCTCTCTTTGTTTTTTTTGACTAACAGATGTTATCCTTGAAGGTAAGATTTTTCCATTTTCTGAAATATATCTCTTCAGAAGTTTTATATTTTTATAATCAACCTCTGGTGCTCCTTTACCCGAAAGTGGACATTTCTTTTTAAATTTATATTTCTGGTTTTGAAAAATACTTAACTTTGCAAAATTACTTTGTTTTGATTTTTTTTTATTATTTCTTTTTTTCATATTCAATGTTACTTATTAATTACTTCCTTATCCTCACTTTTTTTAAAGTAGTCAGTTTCAAGGTCAAATTTTTTTACTTTGACAGTCAGATATCTTAATAAGTTTTTGTCTATTTTTTCGTTTTTTTCAAGTTCAGATATAATTTTTCCATTGCCCTTTATTTTATAGTGTATGTAGTTCCCTTTTTTATTTTTTTTTATTAAATATGATAGGTTCATTAATCCCCAATTCTCAAGTTTAACAATATCTCCCTCAAATTTTTCAACTATTTTTGAGTATTTTTCTTGAATTTGTTTTAACTGGGTTGGGCTAACATCTTGTCTAGCTATAATAGTATGTTCGTATAAGTTCATAATAATTCTTTTAAAAAAGAGAGGATATACTATTATAATTTTTTAATTACAATATAAAAAGTAACGTTTTTGCTAATATTTTTCTATGTTTTCTCTTTTATTTCCAGGTCAAGGTTCTCAATCAGTTGGAATGATCAAAGAACTATATGACAATTTTGATTATGTAAAAGACCTGTTTAATCAGGCAAATGATGTATTAAATCTATCAATAGATAAAATTATTTTCGAAGGCCCAAAAGATGTATTAGATGAAACTGAAAATACTCAACCAGCAATTTTTCTAGCTAGTTATTCAATCTTTCAAGTAATAAAAAAAGAAACTCCATTTGATCTTAATAGTGCAAATTTCTTTGCTGGACATTCTTTGGGAGAATATTCAGCAATAGCTTGTTCTGAAGTCATAAATTTTAGAGAGACAATAAGACTTCTTAAAATTAGAGGAAATGCTATGCAAAACGCTGTTCCAAAAAATGAAGGTGGAATGATAGCTGTTTTGGGCACCGATATAAACAAAATAGAAGAAATATTTGCAAATAATAAGAAAAACTTTAATTGTTTTTTGGCAAATGATAACTGTAATGGTCAGACTGTTGTTAGTGGAAAATTAAATGATTTAAATAAACTAAAAGAAGAATTAGATAAATTAAACATTAAAAATATTAAATTAGCTGTTTCAGCACCTTTTCATTGTAAATTAATGAGTCCAGCAACAACAATTATGAAGAAGGAAATTTTAAATACTAAATTTAATAAACCTAAAAACAAAATAGTTTCAAATGTCACCGCTGTTTCATCTGATGACCCAAATATAATTAAAAACCTTTTAATTGATCAAATAGAAAAAACAGTACGTTGGCGAGAAACTATTTCAAATATAATTAAATCAGGTAATCAAAAATTTATTGAAATTGGACCTGGTAAAGTCTTATCTGGTCTTGTAAAAAGAATTGATAGAAATGTTAAAATAATTCAAGTAAATAATATAGGTGATTTAAAAAATCTAAAAGACTTATGATTGATCTCAAGAATTTAAATATAATTTTAACAGGTGCTACGGGTATAATTGGAAATTCAATACTAGATAAGTTATATTTGGGAGGAGCCCAAGTTGTGGCATCAGGAACAAACGAGAAAAAACTTAGTGATATAAAAGAAAAATATAAAAACCTGCATACTTTAAAATTTGATATATCTGATCATAGTAATGTTGATAAATTCATTGAAGATTGTAGTAAAATTTTCTCTAATAAAATTGATATCTTGATAAATAATGCAGGAATAACCCAAGACAATCTTTCTATTAGAATGAAAGAAGAAGAATGGAAAAAAGTAATTGACATTAATCTGACTTCAACTTTTTTAATAACAAAAAATGTTATAAAAAAAATGTTAAAATCAAAAAAAGGAAAGATAATTAATATCACATCAGTGGTAGGTCATACTGGAAATATAGGACAAGCAAATTATGCCGCCTCAAAAGCTGGTATGGTAGCTATGTCAAAAAGTCTTGCTTTAGAGTATGGAAAAAAAAATATCACTGTAAATTGTGTTTCACCTGGCTTCATAATTTCCGAAATGACAAACAAAATAAGTGACGAGCATACAGAATTATTAAAATCACGTATTTCCCTCAACAAATTTGGCAATCCAGAGGATGTGGCAAATACAATTGCTTTTTTAAGTTCTAATCTATCGGATTATATAACTGGAGAAACTATACATGTTAATGGAGGAATGTATTTTAGTTGACAAAATTGATAAAATATCTATTAACAAATTAACTTAAAAGGAACAAAATGTCTGATGATATTTCAAGTAAGGTAAAAAAAATAGTTGCGGATCACTTAGGAATAGATGAGTCCAAAGTAAATGAGGAATCTAGCTTTATAGATGACTTAGGAGCAGATAGTTTAGATACAGTAGAGTTAGTTATGGCTTTCGAAGAAGAATTTGGATCTGAAATATCTGATAGTGATGCGGAAAAGATTTTAACTGTTGGCGACGCGGTAAAGTTTATAGAGAATAAAGCAAACTAAATCTTTTACTTCAATGGCCGAAAAAAAAGCAGGGATAATTGTTATATTATCTTCTCCTTCGGGCGCTGGAAAAACAACACTAGTTAAAAAAATAGCATTAAGAAATAATTATAATATTTCAGTTTCACACACTACAAGAAAACCTAGAGTTAATGAAAAAAATGGAAAAGATTATTTTTTTATTAACAATTCAAAATTTAAAAAACTTATTTCCAAAAAAAAATTTTTAGAACATGCAAAAGTTTTTAAAAATTATTACGGTTCTTTAAAAGAAAATGTTTTTAAAAAACTTCAAAGTGGTAAAAATGTAATATTTGATATAGATTGGCAAGGGACAAAGCAAATTAAAAATAAAAAATTAAAATATAAAATAATAACAATATTTATTTTACCACCCTCAAAAAAAGAATTATTTCAAAGACTGCTAAAAAGAGATCAAAAAGATAAAAAGATTGCGAATGAGAGAATGAAGCAATTTAAACAGGATGTGATGCATTGGAAAGATTACGATTTTACAGTTATCAATGATAAAATTGAAAAATGTTATAAACAGATTATTTATAATATTAACAGAAAAAGAAAAAATTTAAGAAATTTTAGATATAATAAAAAATTTATTAAAAAACATATAAGTAATTTATTAGCTTAAACTCTCATATATTTCACAGATTTTATAGTATGTAATATTATCTAAATTCTGTGGCCTTAAACTTAAGTCAATTGATAGTTTTTTAGAAATAGACTCAAAGTTTCTAAACAAAAATTTAAAAGGTTTTCTTATCATTTTGCGTCTTTGACTAAAAAAAATATTTGTTACATGTTCTAAATTTTTTGCGTCTTTTAATTGGTAAAATTTTTCTTTTGGAACCAATTCAAGTACAGTACTTTTTACTTTTGGAGATGGTCTAAAACTTGTAGGCTCTACATCTGTTATTTTATTAATTTCCATTTTCCAATTTGCAAGAATTGATAATCTTCCATAATTTTTAGTATTTGTTTTAGCTATTATTCTATCTGCAACTTCTTTTTGAAACATAAGTATAAATCTTTTGCAGAATTTATTTAAGTTATTCATTTTTATCCATTTAGCTAATATCTGAGTTGAAATATTGTACGGAAGATTTCCAAAAATTATAATATTTTTATTAAGAAAGTTATCATAAGAAAATTCCATCATATCGTCATTAACAATTTTAATTTTTGTACCAAATTTATCATTTAAATTTGCAGCTAATTTTTCGTCCTTTTCAATGACAATAATTTCTCTTGGTTTTTTATCAATTATTTTTTCAGTTAATAATCCTGTACCAGGACCAACTTCTAATATTATATCGTTTGTTTTTATATTTCCTATTTCAGTAATCAAATTTAATATTTTTGTGTCTATTAAAAAATTTTGTCCCAAACTTTTTTTTGGAACTAATTTCATTTAATTTTATTCAAAAAATTAAAAGCGTAAAAAATTGATGATGGATCAGACTGATTTTTTCCGATCATTTGATGATTAGGCCCATGATCAGGGGTAATTTTCACAAATGGTAAGCCTAATGTTATATTTATAGCTTCAAATTTAAACAATGTCTTTGCTGGGGTCAAAACTTGATCATGATACATACCCAATACAACATCATAATTTTTTATATTTTTTTTTAAAAAAAAAGTATCAGCTGGAATTGGCCCTGATACTTTTATTTTTTTTTTTAATAAATTTGATATTGCAGGGATAATCTCTGTTTTTTCTTCACTCAATTTACTATTAGTCTCACAGTGTGGATTAAGACCAAGTACAGCTATATTTGGGTTTTTGCCTAAATTATTTTTATAAAAACTATGTATTTTGATTATGTTATTAATTATTTTTCTTTTCTTAATAGATTTGCTAACATTTTTAATTGGAATGTGTGTAGTTAGAGGTGAGACTGACAAATTTTTATTATATATCAGCATTACAGGTTCTTTAGATTTTGTTTTTTTTGCTACATATTCTGTAATCCCAGGAAATTTATTATTTAAAAAATGTTTTTTTGATACTGGACCATTAATAAGAAAATGAGCCTCTTTATTTTTGATTAAATCTAAACTTAAATCGAAACATTGGTTAATATATTTTTTAGATCTTTGTGTTATTCGTGAAAATGCTTTTTTAAAATTATAATTAATATTAAAAATATTTATATGTTTTGATGAAGTATTTTTTAAATTGTTAATTTCATTAAAATAAAAATTATAATTTAATTTTCTCATTTGTTTTTCAATTAAATATTTGCATCCTATTAAAATAATATTTTTTTTATTTCTTTTGAAATTTTTTGATTTAAAATATTTAAATAATACTTCAGAAAAGGTACTATTTGGTTCTCCCAAAACTACCAAAATTTTTTTAGAATTCATATATTTCTATATTTTTTTTCAATCTTTTATAAAGTATATTAGAAAAGCTATTAAACTGCCTATTCTTTTCTTTAGAAATCAATTTCTTTAATTGTTCTTCTATATTGACTTTTTCTTTAAATTCTTTTTTGTCATTAATTTTAATTAATAAATATCCATTTTGAATTTTTATAGGTTCGGTGATTTGACCAATTTTAAGATTTTCAATTTTTTGTCTTATTCTTTCTGACAACTGCAATTCATTAACCCATCCAATCAGGCCACCATTTTTTGAAGTGTTAGAAATACTAAAAATATTTGCTGTATTTTCAAAGCCAATCTCATTAAAATTATTAATAATTTTTTTTAAAATTTGCTCTTTATTTTCCTTTTCAGTTTCGACAAACATTATTTCAGAGAGATTATATTCATATTTCTTATTTGTTTTATTTAAACTGATTATAATTTTTCGTCTTAAATCAGTTTCATCAATTTTTACATTATTTGAATATTTGTCATAGATTAATTGATTCCATAATGCTTCAATTTTTAATTTTTCATTTATAATTTTATAATCTAAATTATTATCATTTAAAATTTTTATGAATTCTGATTTGCTCTTTATATTCTTTTTTCTAAGAAGGTTTTTTTCAATTATGCTTACTATTTGATTTGTTTTTTCAAAATCAAATCTTTTTTTCAATTCTTTTTTTTTTATTATATCATTGATAAGTGAATTTTTTGCTAAGTTATTAAGTTGAGATTTATTTAATTCATTTAAATTTGGGTTTAAAAAAACTAAATATTTAATTTCATTTTCAATATCTATATTTGTAATTATTTCATTTTTTAATTTAACTTTGATTTGAATAATTTCTGCTTTTGCAAAATTAATCAAATTAATAAATAAAATAAGAATTATAAAATATTTATTTTTATACATTTATTTTTTACTAACAAGGGTATCTGCTGACCCTCTTACTTCTGTGAAAGGAATAAATCTAATTAAAAATTTTAAACTTGCGTCTGGTACTAAATTTCCATCATTATAGAATGTTTTTTGATATTCAAATGATGCTGACAGACAATCTGTTTTGTATTCATATGCCAATTTATAAAATTGAGTAAAATCCTCAATTAAATTTTTTGCAGTATTGAATTGAATGAAATGTTCATCACCAAAATTTAATTGAGTTTCATTTGATATGGTTTCACTATCTCCAAGTTCATGATTGTCTGTAATATAATTAAATGTAGTAATTATTTTATTTGATCCTAATCTTGCAGATATAGCGTCATAATTTGAGAAATCTAAATCTCTATCGTATGAAAAATTATATTCTAAATTAATATTTTTATTTGGAATGTAATTTATTTTTCCAACTATTTCTGATCTAGTTTGATTTAATCCACTAGGCATAGACATATTTTTTTCGTCTTTTATTACATTTCCAACATTAAAACCAAAAATTTTCTCATTTTCAAAGTCTTGTTTTTCAAATTCTAATCCTAATGTCAAAGATCTACCCTCTTCAACCATATCATTCCTTCCTATTCTGTTATTTGAAAATATACTGTCATAGTTTAACCTTACTGAACTTGAAGAGATATCCTTTCCATTTGTTGGGCTGAAATTGAATTGTAGTCTTGGCGTAAGATAATTCGTACTATTATTTAATTTTTTTTGTAAAGGGAACTTTGTATTTAGTGAAAGACTTGTAAATAATTCATGATCACCATTTTCATTAAAATTACTAGAATTTTCAGAATATGTGTTATAGTTTTTTAACAACAGATTGTAATTTGAAACTAATCCCGTATTTGTAAAAAAATCAAATGATGTAAAATTAAAATCATTATTTACCTGAGCTTCGTAAACATTTGTATTATAGCTTTTCTGATATCCACTAGAGCTAAATGTGAAATTTCCATCATAGTTATCATCTAAATCAATACTTTTTGAAAAATTAAATTCAGGAAAAATATATTGATATTTATCATTGTCATTTGTAACAGCTAAATCTTCATACATTCTTACTGTAGCATTTAAATTTGTATCTTCATCAAAATCATTATTTATTGTTACAAAAGATGATAAAGTACTCGAATCTACTCCTGCCATTAGAATATTTGTATTTTGAATTCCCTTAAAATCATGAATTTTAAGATAATTATCATTTGTTACATTTTGAAATTGAATGTGATAAGTAGATTTTTCGTTAAAATCTCCCCTTAGGTCTAAAAAAGCATGTGTGTTGGTATTGTTTTCATCTTGATTAAAACTGAAATCAGCAATTAAATTTGATTTTTCAAATGCCTGTCTATACTCAGACTGAAGTATAAAATCATAATCAGAATAAATTCTTGGATTGAAAGTCATATCTTTTGAGTCTGAAAGTACTTTAAAATAAGGAATATTTATGGATTTACCCAAATTAGATGAACTTGAGTATACTGGAGTTAGAAATCCAGACTTCCTTTTTACTGATGGGTCCGGGTGATTAAAATATGGAAGAAAAAATACTTTCTTATCAAAAACTTTTAACCAGGAGTCTTTATATTCAAAAAGCTGTTTTGTTTTATTATGTATAAACTCATCACTTTGTAATTCCCAGCCTCTACATTTTTTCTTTTCAGTATTACATGTGCTGAAAACTGCTTTGTGAATTATAGTTTTTTCATTATTTGAAATTGTAGATTTACCTTTCAATAATGGATCATTTTTTTTATTTCCAAAAAATGAGTCTATAAAATCTACTTTGACCTCTTTGCCTGCAATTTCATTTGTTTTAAGATTTATTTTTACTTTTTCAAAAATATATTCATTAAATTCGCTGTCAATTATATTAGTTTTTTTCGATGAAATTATTTCTGATATACTATTAAATAAAAAACCCTCCTTGAAATTATACACATTTTTCTTTTTATCAAATATAGATGTATCTAATTCACTAGATACTTTCATTGTATTTCTATTGTATAGAACATTTTTAGAAATTATTTCATATTTATTATTATATTTTATAAATGTGTTTCCATTTGTTAATACTGTATTTTCAATTTCTGAATAAATAGCTTTTTCACTATCTATAAAAACATTATTGAATTTATCCAAGAATTTTGCATTTCCTATTACAACTAACTCTGAAATTAGTTTATTATATATAAATCGATCACCTTCAATTGTAATATTTTGTGATGGTATTTCTGCTGTACCATTTGATGCAAATACTAGATTACCTTCTTCTTTAATTTTAATATTTTTAGTATCAAAAAAAATTGTTTCAGCATTTAAGTATGTATTAAGGAATATTAACCAAAATGCAAAATAAATTAAAAGTGATTTTTTTTTAATTTTCATTTAACCTTATTGATACAAATGCACATATAAGAAATATTATGAGATGAGGCAACCATATAGATACTGCAACTGGTAATGTTTCATTTTTCCCAAATAAAATTGAGAAATAATTAATATAGTAAAAAACAACTGAAACCAATACACCAATTACAATTAGAAAGAATTTAGATTTTATATAATTTAATTTAAACATTAGCAATGAACCAATTATAGTAGTTAATGTGAGATATAGTGGTAAGCTATATATTTTGTTAAGATGTAATTTAACTTCAGTTGCAGAATATCCAATAGATTTATAGTTTTCTTTTAGTTTATTTAGTTGAAAAATATTTAATGAATTTAAATTTTCATATAAATTCGAGATAATTTTTCCATTAAATGTTGATAAATAATTATATTTAAATTTATATTCAGTTTTTTTATCTTGTGAATAAATTTTTACATTAGATAGAACCCATAATTTTTTGTTAATATTCGCTTCATCTGAGACAATAGTATTGATCAATTTATAATTTTTATCTAATTCGGTAATTTTAATATTTTCTAAATTATCTTTTTTATAATTTGTTGCATTGATAATAAATATGTTGCCGTTATTTTTTCTTGTTTCTTTTATCCATAATCCATCTTCGTTTACCACAGCCAAATGATCTCCAGTTTTTGAGTATTGATATTTAATATTAAGATACAAACTTTTTAAATTGGCAGAAAATGAATAAAAAATTATAATCAAGATTATTCCCATAATTAGAGAGGCTGCTGAAATAATTGCAGTTATTTTTACATTATCAATTCCATGGCTTCTAAGAAGCTCTATTTCGTCTCTTTCAAAGAGGTTTATAAAAAAAAACATGACACCCAATAAAAAAATAAAAGGTAGAATTTCAAAAATTATTGATGGTATATTTAAAACTGTAAGAATTATAGGATAGTATAAGCTGCTTTCTTTATTCTCAAAAAATTTTATTTCTTCAAAAATATTTAAAAAGAAACTTAAAAAAATAAATACAACTATTATAGTTATTAAATTTTTAAGAAATAAATTTGTTAGATAAAAGTGATATTTTTTCATTTTAATAAGTTAAATTTATAATTTGAAAGAATAAAAATTAATAAGTAATAAAATAATATTAACAATACTGGCAATAACATTATTATGTATGATATATTTATTGAAATTAAAAATAATTTTAAACTTAATTGTGATAGAATTATTACAAAACTTCCAATTAAAAATATATTAATTTTATGAAACTTCATAAAATATTTTTTTTTAGGCTCAACAATTAAGCTTGCGGCAATCAATGCAATTATCAAAGTATAAAAAGGTAAAATTAATCTCTTGTATAGTTCCTCACTTATAGAATTGAATGTCCTATCTTCACAATCTTCTTTTTTACTTTTTAAAATTTGGTTTTTATGAATTTTTTCTTTTAAATAAAAAATTTTAATACAATTAAATAATAACATACTACTAAGCTCTTGCATTTTTGGGTGAGTAACGCTTTTTGTTGAGAAATTTGATAAATCATAATCTGTCTCAGAAAAGTTTAGAGTAAATATACTATCTTCATTAATATTTGTAATTCCACCATCATAAAGTCTTAATATATGATTATTGTCTTTTTTAAAAATTATCCCACTTCTCGAAACTATTATTTTTGATTTTTTTGAATTAATTTTTTCATTGATATATATATTATTTAACTCTCCATTTTTTTTATACTCCTCAACAAATATAGTTAGGTTTTTAACTACATTTATAAATTTTTTTTCTGAAATAAGTTTCGGTAAAAAATCAATGTTCGAGTCTTTAATGTGTAATCTTCCTAGATTTTGTGTTTTTGGAATTACAAGTAGATTTAAAAATAGTTGTAAAATTAAAAAAAATATCGAAAATTTTAGTATAAAATTTATAAAATGAATTTTTTTTATTCCATTACTCCAAAATACAATTAGCTCATTAGAATTATTATATTTGTTAACAACGTAAAATATAGAAATAAAAAATACAAATATAATAGTTTTACTAAATATTTTTGGTAAATTTAGCGAAACATAATAAAAATAAACACTTAAACTATGCCCATCATCAGATACGAGATCTAATAAATTAACTGCCTGTATAATCCATACAATAAAAGTAACGCTAAAAGAGGAAACTAAAAAAAAATTAACTATATCAAAGG
>CETH01064146.1_pt1 | contig 20261 bp, 15 predicted proteins | sample 361461 | NCBI WGS metagenome assembly CETH01 (sample SAMEA2622695, study PRJEB7988) | marine metagenome | isolation source: saline water (ENVO:00002010), including
CAAAAATTATAAAACCAGATGTTGGTGTAATAACAAATATAAATTATGCTCATGCTAAAAATTTTAAAAGTATTAGACATATTGCTCTGGCAAAAGCTGAAATTATTAATAATATAAAACCACAAGGTTATGTTGTATTGAATGCAGATGATAGTTTTTTTCAACTACATAAAAAAATTGCCAAAGAAAAGAGTCTTAATGTAATCTCTTTTGGTATTAGAAACCAGAAAGCAGATATTAAATTAATTAATATAAGGTTATTTGGAAAAAAAAAATTTAAAATTCGTATTAGATTAAATGACAGAAAAAAAAATTTTTCATTATCTAATGACTTTCAAAATAATATATATAATACACTTTCTGCTTTAGCAGTTATTAGTATTTACAAAAATATTTTTAAACTAAACGAAAATATTTTTTTTAATTTTAAAACTCCAACAGGAAGAGGCAACCATACAGTAATTAAATACAATAATAAAAAAGTGAATTTAATCGATCAAAGCTATAATTCAAATCCTTTATCATTGAAATCAGCAATAAAAAATTATGATAAAATTGATTCAAAGAAATCAAACAAATATTTACTAATAGGTGATATGCTAGAGCTTGGTAATCATTCTAAAAAACTTCATCAATCTATTGCTCCAATAGTGAATCAAACCAATATAGATAAGGTTTTTGTTAAAGGCAAAATGGCCGCTCTTATATTTAATAATATATCAAAGGCAAAAAAGGGTAGGATTTTATTTAATAAATCACAAATTATTGAATTGATTAGAAAAGATTTAAATAATAATGATTATTTAATGATAAAAGCCTCACTTGCAACAGGTTTCAACGAAATAGTAAAAAATTTGAAAAGGTTAAGCTAGATGCTATATCAATTTTTACTAAATTTTGTTGATACTTTCAGTTTTTTAAATGTTTTTAGATATTTGACTTTCAGAACCGGTTTATCTTTTTTTACCTCATTGGTCATAGTTCTTATAATTGGAGGTCCATTCATTAAATTTTTTTCAAAACAAAAAATTTTAAATCCTATACGAGACGATGGACCAGAGGATCATATAATTAAAAAAATTGGCACTCCAACAATGGGAGGAGTAATAATATTATTTGGGCTATTGGTTTCTGTAATATTTTGGGCAGACATATCTAATATTAATGTTTTATTTTGTGTATATATCGCAATATCTTTTGGTTTATTAGGAGCATATGATGACTTTAAAAAAATTAAATATAGTAACGCATCAGGAATTTCTTCAAAGTTTAAAATAATTTCTCAAATAATATTAGCAACTATTGGTGTAAGTTTTTTTGTTTATTTTAACGATTATCAAGATTTAAATAATTTATATTTTCCATTTTTTAAAAATTTAATCGTAAACCTTGGATGGTTTTTTATACCTTTTTCAATATTCGTAATCATAGGTTCATCTAATGCTGTAAATCTTACAGATGGATTAGATGGTCTGGCAACAGTTCCGGTAATATTAGTTGCAACATGCTTTGCATTTATAAGTTATGTAACTGGAAATATTGTGTTTTCAAATTATTTGCAGATCCCTTACATCGAAGGAACAGGTGAGGTATCAATTTTTTGTGGGGCAATTATTGGCTCTTGTTTAGGTTTTTTATGGTTTAATGCTCCACCAGCTAAAATTTTTATGGGTGACACAGGATCATTGTCTCTCGGAGGATCTTTGGGAGCAGTAGGAATTATCACCAAACATGAAATTGTTTTGGCAATCACAGGAGGGCTTTTTGTATTAGAAGCAGTTTCAGTAATGGTTCAAGTAATTTCTTTTAAACTTACAGGAAAAAGAATTTTTAGAATGGCACCTATTCATCACCACTTTGAGAAAAAGGGATGGCCAGAGTCAACCGTTGTAATTAGGTTTTGGATTATCTCCATAATTTTAGCAATGATTGGTCTGGCTACTTTAAAATTAAGATAATGAAAATATTTAATAATATTTTTTTAGGAAAAAAAATATTGATTTACGGTCTTGGAAAGAGTGGACTTTCATCTTATAATTTTTTAAAAAAAAAGTCTGATGTATATTTATTTGATGATAATCATAAAATTAATTTAAAAAATAAAGAAAAGATTGTTAGTTTAAAACAAATTCAAAAAAAAAATTTTGATAAAATAATCATAAGTCCAGGCATTGATATTTATAATTGTAAATTATCAAAATTTTTAAAAAAAAATATCATGAAGATTTATACTGATCTTGATATTTTATTTTCATTTTATAAAAATAAAAATATTACAATTACTGGAACTAATGGTAAATCTACTACTGCCAAAATTTTACACAATGTTTTAATTGATCAAAATAGAGATTCTAGACTTATCGGAAATATTGGTAATCCAGCATTGTCAGAGGAAAATATTACAAAAAAAACAATTTTTGTAATAGAGGCTTCTTCATATCAGCTTGATTACAGTAAAATTTTTAAATCAAAATATGCAGTAATTCTGAATATTGCTCCAGACCATCTAGAAAGACACAAAAGTTTAAAAAATTATGTAGATGCAAAATTTAAATTACTAAAAACTCAAATAAGAGGATCCTTTGCTTATGTTAAAAAAAATGATGGAATAATCACAAGAAGAATTAAAACTAATAAATACAAGGCAAAAATTTATAGAGTACAAGCTTCAAATTTAAATAAAAAGTTTAGCAAAGTTACTAACCGATATTTCACGTCTGATGGTAATAAAGAAAATTTATCCTTTATCTTTAAAATTGCATCAAAATTAAAATTGAATGAAAAAAAATTAATTAAAACTGTTAATAAGTTTAAAGGCCTAGATTACAGACAACAAATTATATTTAAAAAAAATAACCTTACAATAATTAATGATTCTAAATCTACTAGTTTTGCATCCTCAAAAAATGTATTAAAAAATTTAAATGATGCTTATTGGATAATAGGTGGAGTTCCAAAAAAAGGAGATAAATTTAAATTATCAAAAAAAAAATGTGTAAATCTCAAAGCTTTCATTTTTGGACCATATCGTAAAAAATTTTTAAAAATTTTAAAAAATAAATTGATAACAAAAAGTTTTAAAAATTTACAGCAGACATTAAAGGTTATATTTTTGGACATTAAAAGTCAGAGGTCTAAAAAAAATATTATTTTTTTTAGTCCAGCTGGAGCATCTTTTGATAAATTTAAAAATTTTGAAGATAGAGGAAATTATTTTAATCAATTAATTAAAAAGTATCTAGATGCAAAGCGATAGTCCGTTCTATAAAGTTTATTATCAATGGTGGAAAAATATAGATAAATCAATTTTAATCCTCATAAGTTTGTTCTTTATTATTGGTCTTTTTTTTTCATTAGTTTCAACCTCTTTAATAGCATCAGATAGACTCAACACTAATAGTTATTTCTTTTTCTTTAAACATTTAATTTATGTTTTAATCGGAGGCTTAATTATTTTTATTTTTTCATCTTTTAAAACAGATCAATTGTTAAGATATTCAATATTTCTTTTTTTTATTGCTTTAATTTTCTTATTTTTAGTCCCTATAATTGGTGTTGAGGTAAAAGGCTCAAAGAGATGGATAGATTTATTTTTTTTACCGAGATTTCAACCAATAGAACTATTAAAACCCTTTTTAATAATAATTATAGCAACTATTCTTTGTAGCAATAAAATTAACATTATTTCAAAATATTTTTTCTCAGTTATTCTAATTTCTGCAGTTTCACTATTACTTATAATTCAACCCGATATTGGACAGACAATACTTGTGGTTTTATCATGGGCTATTTTAATTTTTACTTCTGGAATTAATATTTATTTTTTCCTAGGAATTTTTATTTTATTTTCATTTTTAATTTCTTATTTAATAATTTATGTTCCAAAATTTGAATATATACAAAGACGTATCATATCATTTTTTGATAGAGAAACAGGTACCCATAATTTTCAGTCAGATAAAGCAATAGAATCTATTACAAGCGGGGGGTTTTTTGGAAAAGGTATAGGAGAAGGAACTCTTAAAAATAAGGTCCCTGAAGCTCACACAGATTACATAATATCAGTAATTTCTGAGGAATTTGGAGTAGTTGCCATAATATTAATATTATTATTGTTTTTGATATTTATTTATATGGTTTTTAAAAAAATTAGTTTTGAGACAAATAATAAAATTAAACTCATTTTAATAGGATCTATCAGTTTAATTCTAATACAAGCAACAATTCATATTGGTGTAAATATAAGATTATTACCCACAACAGGAATGACATTACCATTTTTAAGTTATGGAGGTTCCTCTATAGTAAGTACGTCAATATTAACAGGAATAATTTTAAATTTAACAAAAAGAAAAATAAATTAAAAAATGAAAAGTAAAGTATTAATTTCTTCTGGTGGGTCAGGTGGCCATGTTTTACCTGCAATGACAATATATGATCATTTAAAATTTAGCTTTGAAACTTTTATATCAACAGATAATAGGGGTTTAAAATATTTAGATAAAGATAATTACAAAATTATAATTATTGATACTCCTAAATTAAATAATATATTTTTGCTTCCTTTTAAAATCTTTAAAGTTTTATTTTTAACTATTAAATCTTTAATTATTTTAAAGAAAGAAAAGTTCTCAATTTTGATTTCTACGGGTGGGTATATGTCTTTACCCTTGTGTTTAGCAGCCAGAATATTGAATATAAAAATTTTTTTATTTGAACCAAATATGGTTTTAGGTAGATCAAATAGATTTTTTTTAAATTTCTCAAATAAATTAATATGCTATTCGAAAAACTTAATCAATTTACCAAAAAAATTTGAAAAAAAATTAACTGTAATAAACCCACTTATTAGAAAAAAATATTATGAAATGAATAAATTTAAAAAGGATAATGATGTTTTTACAATTTTAATTATTGGAGGTAGCCAAGGAGCAAATATTTTTGATAATCTTATAAATGAAGTATTTACCAATGTTTCAACTACATGCTCTCTCAAAGTAATTCATCAGACAAGTCACAAAAATATAAATTTACTGAAAAATTTTTATAACGAAAATGAAATTGAAAATCATGTATTTACTTTCGATAAAAATATAAATAATATTTTGGCACAAACAGATTTATGTATTACTAGAGCTGGAGCCTCTAGTTTAGCTGAAATTTCTTTTTTAAAAATTCCATTTATTGCAATACCACTTCCGAGCGCGATGGATAATCATCAATATGAAAATGCTAAATTTTACAGAGATAAAAATTGCTGTTGGATTATTAAACAAAATGATTTTGATAAACAAGAATTTGAGAAATTATTGATAAAATTATCTTCTAAAAGAGATGAATATTATGAAAAAAAAATAAATCTTGAAAAATTAAATTATCAAAATACTTGGAATAATGTTAATCAAAATTTGTTAGAAGTTGTAAATGAAAATTAAGTTAGCAAAATCAGAATTAATACATTTTATTGGAATTGGTGGAATAGGTATGAGTGGCCTATCTTTGATAATGAAGGGTAAAGGTTTTAAAGTTCAAGGTAGCGATATTTCTTCAAATAAAAATGTTGAAAGACTAAACAAGGAAAAAATTAGAGTTTTTATAGGTCATAGAAAACAAAATATAGATAAAGCAACTATCATTGTTGTATCTTCTGCAATTAAAAAAAATAATCCAGAACTTCTCGAGGCAAAAAAAAAACAATTACCCATTTATAAAAGAGGAGAAATGTTAGCAAACATTGTATCTTTAACTAAAAATATTGTTGTTGTTGGATCACATGGTAAAACTACAACAACATCTTTAATAGCTTCAATATTTCAAGAAACCAAAATAGATCCTACAATAATTAATGGTGGTGTAATAAATTCAATTAATAACTCTGCACAACTTGGAAAAAGTGATTGGTCAATTTTAGAGGCAGACGAATCTGATGGAAGCTTCATTTTTATACCTCCAACTTATTCGATAATTACAAATATTGATAGAGAGCATATGGATTTTTATCGATCTATGGATAATTTAAACAAATACTTTTTGAATTTTGTAAATAAGGTTCCTTCATTTGGAAAATCTTTTATCTGTTTAGATAATAAAAATAATAAAAAATTAATTAAAGGTATAAAAAATAAAAATTTTTTTACTTATGGGTTGAATCCTAAATCAAATTTTTCGATAAAAAATATTAAGCAATTTAGAGAATATTCAGAGTTTGATTTAAAAATAAAATTACCAAATAAACATAATCAATTAATCAGGAAATTTAAAATACCATTATTGGGCAGTCATAATATTAAAAATTCCGTTGCAGCAGTAGCTTTAGCATTAACCGTAGGATTACCGATTATTGACATAAAAAAAGGACTTAAAAATTTTAAAGGTGTTCAGAGAAGGTTTAATAAAATATTTAGCTTTAATAAAGTAGATTTTTTTGACGATTATGCTCATCATCCTACTGAAATCAAAGAGGTAATGGATGGAGTAAAAAATGTTTATAAAGGTTACGAAAAAATATGTATTTTCCAACCTCATAGAATATCAAGATTAAAAGATTTAAAAAAAGAATTCACTTCTGCATTTAGACATGCGGATAAAGTAATTTTATTTCCAGTTTATACTGCCGGTGAAAAGATAAAACTTGGATATAAGTATATAAATTTTGCAAAAGAAATTATAAAAAATTCTAAAGTTCAATTGTTCTTAGTTAAAGATAAATTTCAATTAGCAAAATATATTAAAGCTAATATTTATGGAAAAAAAATAGTTATTGGTATGGGGGCTGGAACTATTTCAAGCTGGTTGCGAGAGCTACCTAGATTATTAAAATGAGTATAGATATCAAAAAGCTAATATCGGATTTTAGTGACAATTTAAAGGAAGATTATAGTCTTAAAAATAAAAATTGGTTTAATATAGGTGGAAATACTAAACTTTATTATAAAGCTGATAATTTAAAAGATCTCATTAAATTTTTAAAAAAAATTCATAACAAAGAAAAGATATTTATTTTGGGAGGAGGTTCTAATACGTTGATTACAGATGAAAAGTTTGATGGCGTAGTAATAAAACTTTCAAAAAATTTTAGTAAAATTTCTTTATTATCAAATGAAGTTATTGTGGCGGGAAGTGCGGTTACAGATAAAGCAATATCAAACTTTGCCATGGAAAATAATTTAAGTGGATTTGAATTTTTATCATGTATACCAGGTACAGTAGGTGGTGGTATCAAAATGAATGCCGGCTGCTTTGGTAGGGAATTTAAAGATATACTCATTTCAGTTCAGGCAATAAATAAATCTGGCAATATTATTACAATCCCATCAAAAGATATCAATTTTAAATATAGAGATAGTAGATTATCTGATGATTTGATTTTTTTGAGTGCATCATTTAAAGGATTTAAAAAAAATAAAGATTTAATAAATCAGGAAATGAAATTTTTAAAAGAAAAAAAGGAAAAAGCACAACCAACAAGAATAAAAACTAGTGGAAGCACATTTAAAAATCCAATTAATCAAACAAATAAAAAAGTTTGGGAATTAATAAAATATTCGGTCCCGCTTGAAAAATCTTTTGGTGATGCATCAATTTCTAAAAAACACTGCAATTTCTTTGTGAATAAAGGTAATGCTAAGTTTAAAGATATGAAAAAATTAATCGAGTTTGTTTCTGATAGTGTTTTTAAAAAGACAGGAATTAAGTTAGAAACAGAAATAAAAATCTTAGAATAATTTGAAAAAAATACTTGTACTTTCCGGAGGAATTTCAAAAGAAAGATTAATTAGTCTTGATACTGGTTTACAAGTTGCTAAAGAATTAAAAAAAAATAATTATAAGGTCAAAATCTCTGAACCAGAGAATTTATCTAAAAATATAAAAGAGTTTAAACCTAATGTAATATTTAATGCATTGCATGGGCAATTTGGCGAAGATGGCTACATTCAATCTATTATTGAAACTTTTAATATTCCATATACTCATTCAGGAGTAATTTCATCTTCCATAGCAATGGATAAGGAAATTTCGAAAAATATTTTTATTAAAAATAAAATAAAAACTCCAAAGTTTTTTATTTATACTTTTGAATTAAAAAAATTAGATTTAATAAAAAAAATTAATAAACAATTAAAATTTCCTGTTGTTCTTAAACCCTTAAACGAAGGTTCGAGTGTAAATGTCTTTATATGTAATAAGAAAAATATATTTAAGGCTTTAGATGTTTTAAAAACTTATAAAAAAATTATTATAGAAGAATTTATAGGTGGTAGAGAAATTCAAGTTGCAATTATGGGAAATAAGAAATTGGGTGCAATTGAGCTTGTACCTAAAAGAAAATTTTATGATTACGAAGCAAAGTATAATTCAAATGCAAAAACTGAACATTTAATTCCTGTAAAGTTAACAAAAAATGAATTAGAGAAAGTATTAAGTATGGCTGCCAAAGCTCATAAAGTTATAGGCTGCAAAGGCGTAACAAGATCAGATTTTAAGTTTTATAAAAAAAAATTTTACTTATTAGAAATTAATACTCAACCTGGAATGACAAAACTTTCATTAGTTCCTGAAATAGCCTTAAATAAAGGATTTAGTTTTATTAAATTAATTGAATGGATTTTAAAAGATGCATCAAAGAAAAGGTAAAAAAATTTTAATCTATTTTTCTATATTGTTATTCGTAGGTTCAATAAATAATATGAAAATTGATGAAGCAAAATTAAGTAAAATAGAAAATATAATAGTATCTGGTTTAGGTGATATTGAAAATACAATAGTTTTAAATGATATAAAAAAATTACCTCTAGAAAACATATTTTTTATAAATTCAAATAAACTTATAAGTATAATTAATTCTAATTCGCTAGTAGAAGAGTTTCAAATATTTAAAAAATACCCATCAGCCCTTGATATAAAATTGAAAAAGACCGAATTTTTGGCAAAAATAAAAAAAAATGGGAAAATTCAAATAATAGGATCTAATGGAAAGTTATTGAGCAATATACAATTTAACAAAGAACTACCATTTATCTTTGGAAGCCCTAATATTGAGGAATTTTTATTTTTCAAAAGTGTAATAGATCAATCAAATTTTTCTTATAACGACATAAAAAACTTATATTTTTTTCCTTCTAAAAGATGGGATTTACAACTTAAAAATGATGTCATTATTAAATTATCTCAAAAGGATATAGAGTTATCACTAAATAATGCATATTATTTTTTAAAAAATGAAAATTTTATTCATACAAAAATAATTGACGCTAGATTTGAAAAAAAAATTATTTTAAATGACTGAAGAATTAATTTTTCAAACATATTTAAATTTAGCTCAAAACAAATTCGAAATATATCTATTTGACACAAATAATTTTAAAAATTTATATAAAGATGAAATTATAGTAGAAAGTAATATTCACTTTAGTGATCTTTCTCTTCTAGATAAATTTCTCGATAAAAATATTTTTAAAATTGAAAAATTATTTGGAAAATTTATCAAAAATATTTTTATAATAATTGAGAGTAAAGATATCTCTATAATAAGTATAGGGACTAAAAAAAAAAATTATGATGAAAAAATAAACACAAAATATATAGAAAATATTATTAAAGAAGCTAAAGAATTATTTGTAGAAAGTCACCAAGACCAGAAAATAATGCATATTGAAATAAAAAATTACTTAATTAATGGTAAATATTACACTTCATTCAATGAAAATATAAAAATAAAAAGTGTTAGTCTAGAGGTGGAATTTAGATCTATATCTAATAATTATGTTTTACTGATTGAAAAGGTTCTTGAAAAATATCAAATTAAGGCAGATAGACTTTTGTGCAAAAGCTATATTAATGATTTTTTTAAACACGAAGAAATTGGACTTTCAGAGAGGATTTATAGAATAATTGATGGACAGAACAACAACGAGGTAAAATTAGTACCTAAAAAACTACATAACAAAGGTTTTTTTGAAAGATTTTTTCAATTTTTTAGTTAATTTTGTTTTTTACCGTAACATTTGTTGTTTTTTAAAATTTATAAAATTATCCTAAATTTAGTCATGAATTATCTTACCCAAAAAACAGTAAAAGAGCCTATTAAATTTTCAGGGATTGGTCTGCACTCGGGTATACAGGTAAAGATCTCAGTTAATCCAGCAAAACCTGATACTGGTATTCTCTTTAAAAGAGTAGATTTAAAGGAGAACAATCTAGTTTATCCAAACTTTATGAATGTGAGTAATACGTCGTTAAACACAACAATCATTAATGAATTTGGAGTAAAGGTTTCTACAATTGAGCACTTAATGGGTGCATTATTTGGTATTGGGGTAGACAACGCAATAATTGAAATAGACAACGAAGAAGTTCCAATCTTAGATGGATCAGCAAAGGAGTTTATAGAAAAAATTATTCCAAATGGTTTAGAAATTAGTGATACTCCAATAAAAATAATTAAGATAAATAAAGAAGTAATTTTTAGTGAAGGTCAAAGATTTATCTCAATAAAACCGTCTAAACTTAGTTTAGACATAGATTTTCAACTTAAATATAAAAATCAATTGATTGGAAATCAAAGAAACAAGATCAACATTTACGAGGATGATTTAAAAGAAATTTTTGATTCTCGAACTTTTTGTTTGTTTGAAGATATTGAGCAAATAAAAAAATTAGGCCTAGCAAAAGGTGGAAGTTTAAAAAATGCTATTGTTGTGAAAGATAATTTTATTTTAAATGAGCAAGGTTTAAGAAACGAAAAAGAGTTTGTTAATCACAAAATACTTGATTGTATAGGTGATTTGTATACTTCTGGTTATAGAATAATTGGTAGCATTAAATGCCGTCAAGGTGGGCATTATTTAACTAATAAACTATTAAGAAAAGTTTTTGAAAATAAAGAAAATTTTTCAATAATTGAGATAAAAGAGAGAAATCTTCCACACACGTTAATAAATAGAAGTCTTTTAAAATCAATAGCCTAAAATATTAATCTTTAAAATTCTTTTCTAGAAATATATTGTATTTCAGATGGATAAACTTAAATTATTTTTTGTATTAGTAGTTTTGTTAAATTTTTATTCTTGTACTAAAGAAGACAAAAAAATCTCGGTTATAAAAGAGACCAATCAAGAAATGGAAATGACTACTGCATATAAAGATGGATATGAGTTGTTAAATAGAAATGAAAACTTTAATGCTGCAAATAAATTCTTAGAGGCTGAATTATTATTTCCTCAATCAACTTGGGCGCCTCAATCAGCATTAATGGCATCTTATGCTTATTATCTACAAAATTTTTATTACGAGGCCATTTCTAACCTTAAAAGATATATTAAAACTTATCCTAATCATAAAAATATCGCATATGCACATTATTTAATAGCTATTTGCCATTACGAAATGATTGAGGATGAAAAAAGAGATTCTGAACCTTTATTTATGGCAAAAAAAAAATTTACTTATATTTTAAAAAATTATCCAAATACTGACTTCGCACTAGACGCGCAATTTAAATTAGACTTAATTCAGGATATTTTAGCGTCAAAAGAAATTTATTTAGGAAGACATTATCAAAAAAAAGAAAAATGGATAGCTGCAATAAATAGATACAAAACAGTTGTTGAAGAATATGATCAAACAATTTTTGTTGAGGAGGCATTACATAGATTGGTTGAGGTAAATTATAAGATTGGGTTAAATAGTGAATCTCAAAAATACGCCAAATTACTTGGCTATAATTACCTTTCAAGTGAGTGGTATAAAAAATCATACAAAGTATTTAATAAAAATTATAAAGATAAAAAAATTAATAAAAATAAAAAAAGTGTTGTAGAAAAATTTAAAAATCTTTTTGATTAGTATGAATAAAGATTTAATCAAAAAAAAATATAAAGAAAAATTGAAGAAATTTTTCAATTATAATAAAAAATATTATAATGATAATTCTCCTTTAGTAACTGATGCTGAATATGATATTTTGAAAGAAGAAATCATTAATTTAGAGACAAAATTTAATTTTTTAAAATCTAAAAATTCTCCATCTAATATTGTTGGTTTTAAACCTTCAAAAAATTTCAGAAAAGTAGCTCATAAAGCTCCAATGCTTTCTCTTGCCAATGCATTTACTGAAGAGGATTTGCTAAACTTTGAGAAAAAAATACTTAACTTCCTATCAAAACAAGACAATTTCCAACTTTCTTACAGTGCAGAACCAAAGATAGATGGTATTTCTGCCTCTTTAATTTTTAAAAATGGTGCATTTGTAAAAGGTTTATCCAGAGGTGATGGTAAAGAGGGTGAGGATATTACTTCTAATCTAAAAACTATTATAGATATTCCACAAAAAATCTTGGCAGAGGATTTTCCAGAAGAAATAGATATTAGAGGAGAAGTTTTTATCCAAAATAATGATTTTAATAAACTCAAAGATAAATTTGCAAATCCAAGAAATGCTGCGTCTGGTTCACTTAGACAAAAAAATCCAGAAGATACAAAAAAAATTCCGTTAAAATTCATTGCTTATACTTTTGGTTTTGAAAAAGGTTTAAAAATAAAAAACCAAACGGAATTTTTAAAAAAATTGAATGAGTGGGGTTTTAAAACAAATCCTTTAAATAAGCAAATTACAGGATTAGACAATTTATTTAAAAATTATTATGAAATTGAAAAACAAAGATCAAATTTAAATTTTGATATTGATGGCATTGTTTATAAGATAAATGATTTCGATCTTCAAAAAAGATTAGGAAATGTTGCAAACGCACCTAGATGGGCTGTAGCACACAAATTCTCCTCAAATAAAGCAATTTCTGTAATAGAACATATTGATATTCAAATAGGAAGAACAGGTGCCTTAACTCCTGTTGCAAAGATAAAACCAATAAATATTGGTGGTGTCTTGGTATCAAATGCAACTTTACACAATGAAGATGAAATTAGAAGAAAGGACATAAGGGTTGGCGATACGGTTACTGTTGAAAGAGCTGGAGATGTTATTCCTCATATCCTTTCGGTAGATATGAGCAAAAGATTAAAAAGCTCACCAAAATTTGTGTTCCCAAAAAAATGTCCATCCTGTGGATCAAAAACAATCAAAGAATTTAATACAACTACTAAAAAAAACGATTCTGTTAGAAGGTGTTCAAGCGATGATTATTCTTGTGAAAAAATTTTAATAGAAAAATTAAAACATTTTGTCTCGAAAGAGGCGTTTAATATTGACGGGTTGGGAAAAAAAATTATAGAAAACTTTTGGAATTTAAAATTAATAAAATTCCCTCAAGATATTTTTAATTTGAATTATCAAAAAATCCAAAACTTGGAAGGGTGGGGGCAACTTTCTGTTAAAAACTTGAAATATTCTATCGATGAAAAAAAAATTATCTCGTTAGAAAAATTTATTTATGCTCTAGGAATTAGACATATAGGTTTAGAAAATGCAAAACTATTATCAAAGTATTTTATTTCTTTTCATAAATTTAAAGATTTATCCGTTACAAAAAAATACGATGATTTGTTGAACATAGATGGAATCGGTGAAACACAAGTTAAATCAATTAAAAATTTTTTTTCTAATAAAATAAATTTACATGTCTTAGATAAATTAGGAAAAACAATAAAAATTAAAGATGCAGTTATAAATAAAAACAATGGATTACTAAAAAATAAAACATTTCTAGTAACAGGAAAATTAACTGGCATAAGTCGAGCCGAAGTTAAATCCTTGATTGAGGAAAATTCAGGAACAACACTCAGCAGTGTAACGAATAAACTAAATTATTTAATAATTGGTGATAAACCAACCAAAAGAAAAGTAGATAGCGCCAAACAAAGTAAGACTAAAGTTATTAATCAATACGAATTTTTGAAAATGCTAAATAAAACTAGCTAACCATCTCCTTTCATTTTGTTTTAGGAATTTTGCAATTTTTGAATAAACATTTAAATGATATTTGAAAAGATAATTTTTTTCTAAATCAGTTAGTAAATCAGTATTGATTAAATCTTTTTCAATTGGCACAAAAGTTAAATTTTCAAAAAATAATTTGCTGTTTTTTTTATTCACATAAAGTAAATTTTCAATTCTTATACCGTAACTTCCTTTTTTGTAGTGTCCAGGTTCATTACTTAAAATCATACCTTCTTGCAATTTAACATTATTTATCTTTGTAATTGATTGTGGTCCTTCGTGAACGTTCAAAAAAAAACCAACACCGTGGCCTGTGCCGTGTGAATAATCTAAATTATTTTTTCTTAAAAATTTTCTAGCTCTTTTATCAATTTTTTTACCACAATTGTGTTTCTTAATATTAGTTGTAGCAACTGCAATATGACCCTTCAATACGTATGTAAATATGTTTTTTATTTCTTGTCTTTGATTTGAAAAACAAATTGTTCTGGTAACGTCAGTCGTTCCATATTTATATTGTCCTCCAGAGTCACACAAGAAAATATCTTTTTTACTAATAATTTTACAATTTTTTTTGTTTGCTCGATAGTGCACTATTGCACCATTTTCTCCTGAGCCTGCAATTGTATCAAAACTAGGGTAAAGAAAGTTTTTATGCATTTTTCTAAATTTTTCTAATTTTTGTACAGCTTCTACTTCACTAATTTTTTTTTTATTTATTTTTTTAATCCAATAGATAAATTTTGTTACAGCAACACCATCTAAAATATGGGCATTAATTGTATTTTTAATTTCTGTTTTATTTTTAATAGCCTTTAGCAAGTAAATTGGATCCTCCCTTTTAATAATTTTGAATTTTGATTTAATTAAATTTTCATAAAATATTGAACATGTTTTAGCATCAACAACACATTTCCCTCCTTTAAGTGCAGTTATTTTTTCTGGAAATTTATCAATATCTAAAAATTGATTTTTTTTAATTATCTTATTTTGTATTAATTTTTTACATTTTTCAATTTTACTTAATAGAAGTATTTTTTTTGTTTTGCTTATTAAAAGTCTAGAATTTGGAATTGGACTATTTAAACCATCCCCTCCTCTAATATTTAGAATCCATGCGACATTTTCTGGCGCACTAATAAAAATATAATCTGATTTTTTCTTTTTTAAATATTTACATATTTTATCAATTTTAGAAATTGAGCTTTCACCAACTATTTTTTTATTTAAAGAATAAAAAGGAATAGAAAAATTATTTCTTTGTTTAATAATTTCATCAATAAGATTTTTATTTATATTTTTAATCCTATTATTTTTCAAAAAATAATTTTGAATTTGAGTGTATGTGAATAATTTTGGATCAATACCTAGAGTTAAATTTTTAAATAAATTACAATTTATTAATTTTTCAAATTGATAAATTTTAAAATTTTTTCCACTTTCTAGCTGGCTTTGTATGGAGTATCTTCCATCTGTGAATAAATAGTTTTTATTTTTTAATATTATTGCCAATCCTGCTGAGCCACTAAAATTTGAAATTATTTTTAATCTATTTATTTTAGAATATTCAGTGAAATAATCGTCATTTTTAGGTATTACATATCCATCTATTTTATAATTCTTAAACTTTTCTCTTAATATTTTAATGTATTTTTTCACTTAATTCTTTTCTGATACCTTATCCAACCAGGACTTCTAATACTTTCATCTGTCTCAAAATCCTGATTAAATTCAAAATCATTATCAGTATTTATCTCTTCATCAAAGAATGAATTTTTTTCAATATTTTTTAATGGTAATTCGTCTATAAATCTTGAAGCCATACTATCTATCCAATCGCCTTGGTAAAATCTATTCATTGAAAAAGATATAATAGCTTTTTTTTTAGCTCTAGTAATACCGACATAAGCTAGACGTCTTTCTTCTTCAAGACCACTTTGACCTTTTTCTTCTATGGATTTTTGATGAGGAAATAATCCCTCTTCCCAGCCAGGAAGAAAAACTACATCAAACTCCAATCCTTTTGCGGCATGCATTGTCATCATGTTGATTTTTTCACCCTCCCATTCTTGATCTATTGAGGTAGCCAAAGAAACATGTTCTAAAAAACTTTCTAAATTATCAAATTCTTTCATAGCACTTAATAATTCTTTAATATTTTCTAATCTATTTTCATTATCAAGATCCTTTTTATTTTTTAACATAGATGAATATCCAGATTCGTCCAAGACAATTTGTAATAATTTTATATGATTAAATTTTTTTACTATAAGGTCATTTCTCCATTTGTTTAAAGAATTTATAAATAAATTTAAACCAATTTTAGCTTTAGGTTTAATTAAATTTTCCTGAAGCATACTTATAGATGACCTTTCTAAATTTAAATTATTTTTTTTTGAAAATTCATGAATATTTTTTAGAGTACTATCTCCTATAGATCTTTTTGGATTATTTACGATTCTTTCGAAAGCAAGATCATCTTTTTCCTGATAAATTATTCTTAGATAAGCAATACAGTCCTTTATTTCCGCTCTTTCATAAAATTTTGTACCTCCTACTATTCTATAAGGCATCCCGATTTTAAGAAATCGCTCTTCAAATTCACGTGTTTGAAAAATAGCTCTTACAAGTATGGCAATATTATTATAAGAAAATTTTTTTTTAATTTTTTTTTCTATTTCATCTGAAATTCCAATTGCTTCATCTTTTCCATTTTTAAAACAATTCATTTGAACTAGATCACCATCTTCCTTGGTGCTAATTAATGTTTTACCAACTCTATTTTGATTATTTGATATAAGATTTGAAGCCACAGTTAAAATATTTTGTGATGATCTATAATTTTGTTCTAATCTTATTACTTTTGTATTTTCATAAACTTGGTCAAATTCTAAAAAATTTTTAATTTCTGCACCTCTCCAGCTATAAATTGATTGGTCATCATCACCAACACAACAAATATTTTTATTTCTCTCAGATAGTAAGTTTAGCCATTTGCTTTGAATAAAATTAGTATCTTGATACTCATCAACAAGTATATATTTAAAATTTTTTGAGTATATTTCTCTTATATCTAGATTAAATTCTAAAATTTTTACCGTATGTAGTATCAGATCCCCAAAGTCACAAGAATTTAAATCAATTAACTTTTGTTGATAAATTTTATAAACTGGAAGAATTGTTTTTTCATAAACATCCTTTTTATTTATTACCACTTCGTTAGGATGAAATCCTTTATTTTTCCATCTATCAATTATTGCTAAAATAAATCTTGGTGATAATTGTTTGGTATCTATATTTTCTGCTTTACAAATATTTTTTATAAGTCTGATTTGATCATCATTATCTACTATTGTAAAATTAGAATTTAGGTTTGCCGCGCCCGCGTGTTTTCTCAATAGTTTTGCACAAATTGAGTGAAATGTTCCAAGCCATGAAAGACCAACTGCTGTTGAGCCGAGTATTCTACTAACTCTATTTTGCATTTCTTTTGCAGCTTTGTTCGTAAATGTTACTGCTAGAATTTGATTTGGAAAAGCCTTTTTCTCTTTAATTATGTTAGCAATTCTGGATGTTAATACTTTAGTTTTTCCAGATCCAGCTCCAGCGACTATTAAAAGAGGACCGTCAAGATGTAATACGGCTTCTTTTTGCGCTTTATTTAAGTTTTTTAAATAATCTTTGTTTATCATTTAGAATAATACTTTATAAGCTTTGATAAAAGAAATGAGTAAAAGCAAATCTTTTATAAAATATTTAAAAAACATAAGTGTTTCCATTAATAATCTTTTAGAGAAAAATTTAAATAGATTAAATTTTAATAATTTAAGAATTTTATTAAGAAATAATAAAATAATTATAACTATTATCGCATTTTTTACTTTATTTATATTTTACCTGCTATTACCAACTTTTTACAAACAGTCGGATATTGCTAAGGAGCTTAAACAGGAAATATTAGAAAAATACGATTTAAGTTTAAATTTTTCGAGAAAATTAAATTATAATTTCTTTCCAAGACCATATTTTGAAACAAAAGATTCGATTATTTCAGATGAGAATGGCGAAATTTCTAAAATAAAAAAAATAAAAGTTTATGTTTCGTTAGATAATCTTTTTTCACTTAAAAATATGGAGGTAAAAGATTTAATATTAGAAAATGCAAATTTTAATTTAAATGAAGACAACTATAATTTTTTTTTCAAAATTTTAAATAATAATTTTTCAAATAGAAAACTAAGGATACAAAATAGTAATATTTTTTTTAGAAATAAAAATGAAGAAGTTTTATTTATTAACAAAATACTTAACATGGAATATTTTTATGATCCAAATGAATTAAAAAATATTGTTTACGCAAAAAATGAGATATTTAATTTACCGTATACAATTGAAATATTTAAGAATGAAAATAAAGAAACAATTTTTTCTAAAATAAATTTCTCATTTCTAAAACTGCAGATCGAAAATGAGCTGACTTATCATGAGGATATTAAAATAGGAAATGCTGAGTTCATTTTTAATAAAATGAGAAGCAAAAGTAGTTACCAAATCAAAAAAAATTTATTTGAATATAAGCTTTTTGATAAGCTAAATGATTATAAGTTCTTGTTTGATGGTAAATTTCACTTTAAACCTTTTCATTCTAGCCTGGTAGGTAGTTTAGATAAATTAGATATGTCATATGTGTTTAATTCTAACTCTGTATTTGTTCAATTATTAAAAACGGAAATTTTTAATAGTAAAAATATAGACTTTAAAATGGATATAAATGCAAACAAAATTAATAATAATATTAATTTTGAAAATATTAATTTAAAGTTAAAAATACAAGATGGCTTAATTGACGTTGACGAAACAAAATTTAATTGGAGAAAAATTTCAAATTTTAAATTAAAAGACAGTTTAATCTTTCTAAAAGAAGGAGAACTAGTATTAGATGGAAAATTGGAAATAGAATTAAACAATTATAATGAAATTTATAAATATTTACTAACACCCAAGAAATATCGAAATAAAATTAGTAAAATAGATTTTAATTTTACTTATAATTTTGATCAGAAAATCGCAAATTTAAAAGATATAAAAATAGATGGTAAATTTAATCAAAACGTAAATATTATTTTAAATAATCTCATACTGAAAAGTGATAAGTTACAAAATAAAATATATTTTAAAAACTTATTGAACGATGCTATAAGAAGCTATGCTGGGTAAATCATTTTTTTTGGATTTACAATTTTATCATAATCTTTTTCACTAACTAAACCTGTTTTCAAAGTTTCAAATTTTAGAGTTGTATTATTTTTTAACGCAGTTTTTGCAATCTTTGCAGCATTGTCATAACCAATATGTGGAGCAAGTGCGGTAACTAACATTAATGAATTATCTAAATGTTCTTGTATTTTTTTTTTGTTGGCTTTTATACCTCTGACACAATAGAGTGTAAAATTCTTTGTGCTATCTGCAATTAAATCTATCGATTGTAAAATATTATGGGCAATCAATGGTTTAAAAACATTTAATTCAAAATGCCCATGTGATCCTGCGATTGTAATTCCATTATGGTTTCCAATTACTTTTGCACATACCATTGTAACAGCCTCACATTGAGTTGGATTTACTTTCCCAGGCATTATAGATGAACCTGGTTCGTTCTCAGGTAAGATTAATTCTCCATATCCTGCTCTTGGTCCTGAACCTAAAAATCTTATATCATTAGATATTTTCATTAATGCAACAGCGCAAGTATTTAAGCTTCCAGAAAAGTTTACGATCGCATCATGGGCAGCAAGTTCTGCAAACTTATTTTTAGCTGGTTTAAATTTTATTTTTGTAAATTTAGATATTTCTCTAATAATTTTTTTGTCAAAATTTTTCCTTGAATTAATTCCTGTACCTACAGCAGTGCCTCCTTGTGCGAGAAATAATATTTCTTTTAATGCATATTCTATTCTATCAATACTTTTTTTAACCTGGGTGTAATATCCAGAAAATTCTTGCCCAAGTGATAGCGGAGTTGCATCCTGAAGATGAGTTCTTCCAATTTTCACTATATTCTTAAATTCTCTTGCTTTTCTTTTTAATTCTTTCTCTAAAAGTTTTAGATTAGGTAACATTTTGCCAGTAGTCTCTTTAGCAATAGAAATATGCATTGCTGTTGGAAATACGTCATTTGTTGATTGTGATTTATTTACATGATCATTTGGATGCACTGGTTTTTTTGATCCCTTTTTCCCTCCCAATATTTCTATTGCTCTATTTGCAATCACTTCATTTACATTCATATTTGTTTGTGTACCAGATCCTGTTTGCCATACTTTTAAAGGAAAATTTTCATCTAATTTTCCTTTAATCACTTCATCTG
>CETH01184356.1_pt1 | contig 20257 bp, 23 predicted proteins | sample 361461 | NCBI WGS metagenome assembly CETH01 (sample SAMEA2622695, study PRJEB7988) | marine metagenome | isolation source: saline water (ENVO:00002010), including
TTAATTTAATTCAACCCGAAATTGAATCCATCGTCAAATTTTTTTTTAAAAAAAATTGAGTCTATTGTGTGCTAAAGATTCTTATTTGGACAAGATGTTGTATACGGGTTTGTAGCTTCTTCTGTGGTAACTCGTAATACCAAATTTTTTTAAGGCATTTAAATGCTGTGTAGTTCCATAACCAAAATTTTCATGCCATTTGTAATTTGGATATCTATTTCCTAATTTTATCATATAGAGATCTCTATAAACTTTTGCAACTATTGAAGCTGCAGAAATACATTTTATTTTCTGATCACCTTTTATAATGGTTTTATAATTCTTTAATTTTTTTGGAGCATGTGTGCCATCAATTAAAAAAAGATCAGGTTTTTTTTTTAATTTTTTAATAGCTCTTTCCATTGAAAGCAATGAAGCATTAAAAATATTATACTTATCTATTTCACTTACGGATGCTAAGCCTATAGAGAACCATGAATTTTTTTTAATATGGTCTGCAATAAATAAACGGTTTTTAAATGCGATAGTCTTTGAGTCTCTAAGAAATGTTTTTTTTATATTTTTTTTTAAAATAACCACACAAGAAACAACGGGTCCTGCCAAACACCCACGTCCAACTTCATCAACACCTGCAAGCAATTTATCTGACATTTAAATTAATTTTGAGTTCAGAAATTTTCTTTCTTATCATTTTTAAATCTTCCCATGCGAATTTTTTTTGATCTGGTTGCCTCATTAAAAACGCAGGATGAAAGGAAGCAATGACACTTGTTTCAATTCGGCCAATTTTTTTATTTATCCACTTACCTCTTGCTTTAGATATAACGATTTCATTTCCTATAATTGCATTTAATGCAGTACTCCCCAGTAATAACAAAATTTTCGGATTAATTATTTCTATATGTCTTTCTAGAAAAGGTTGATACCTGTTTATCTCTTCATCAGTAGGCCTTCTATTTTGAGGCGGCCTAAAATTTACAACATTTGATATATAAACATTATTCCTATTTAATTTAATTGACCAAAGCATTTTATCAAGAAGTTTGCCTGCTCTTCCAACAAACGGTTTTCCTTCTTTATCTTCGTTAGCTCCTGGCCCCTCACCAATTATCATAACTTTTGCATTTGGGTTTCCATCTGAAAAAACTAAGTTATTTGCACTTTTTTTGAGTTCACAATTTTTAATAGAATTAATTCTTTTTCTAAGACTTTCAAGATGGTTTAATACATCACTTTTATTATAATTTAATTTTTTAGAGGCATTTTCTTTTTTATATCTATTCAAAGATTTGCTATTATAAACAATGTTATGGTGTATGAGATTAGAATAAATTTTTCTTTTAGTATTTTTCATATTTTATGAAAGTTCGTATTTTTTTATTGTTATTATATACTTTTATATTTCTAGGTATATCCAATTCTTCATTTGGAAAAAATATTAATTTCAATTATGACGCTAAAAGTATTTCTAGTTATTTTTCGGGTTTAGTTTCTTTTGATGAATATGATTATATAAACTCTGAAAAGTTTTTTAAAAAAATTAACAACATAAATTATAGTACAAGATATTCATCAAAATATATTCAGTCATTAGTTAATCTAGAAAGATACAATCAGGCCAAGCTTTATTCGAAGCGTTTGGATAGAAAAAATTTAAAAAACTTTGAAGTTAATCTTTTTTTAGGAATATCGGAGCTTAAAAGAAATAAATTTTCCAAAGCATACGATTATTTTTCTAAATTAGAGCCAAATTTTGAACATCAAATGATATTTAATATACTTAAAATTTCATTAAAAAATTGGATGGAAATCGCAGATGATAAAAATGGAAATGGAACAGAAATTATTGATAAAATGTTATTAAGGAAAAGTAATTTTAATGAAATTCAAAAAATATTTGCTAATTGTTATTTTGATAATACTAAAACAATGCAAGTTTTTAACGAGAGTATTTCAAATAAAGAATATAATCTCAGTAGATATCGTTTTTTTCAATCAAACTATTTAGCAAATAATAAAAAAATATCAGAAGCAAAGAATATAATAAAACTCGGGTCAAAAGAAAATCCCTCAAATTTATTAATTAACCAATTTAACAAAACTCTTTTTAATGGTGAAGAAAATAAAAATGATTTTAGTTGTAAAAATATTCAGCATATAGTTGCAGAATTATTATATGTTTTAGCCAATGCACTTTCAAATCAAGAGAATTATAAGTTGTCAAATTTCTATATTAATCTTTCAAAATATTTAAATCCGAAGTTCTTGTCTTATAATTCTCTTTTAGCTGAAAATTTTTTAATGTTAGGCAAGTATAATAAATCAAGAGAAATTTATAAAAAACTTTCAGAAGTTGGTAGTATTTATGGGTGGTATTCTAGTCGAAGAATTGCAATAATACTAACAGAAGAAGGAAAAGATAAAGAGTCCATAAATTTTTTGACTAAGGCATATGAAAAAATAAGTCCTAATCATTATCAAGCATTTGACTTTGCAAATTTTTTAAGAAGTAATGAAGAATTTAAAAAATCAATAGATCTTTATTCGAAAATATTGTCTGAAATAAACAAAGAGCATGAATTATATCCTAAACTTTTGGATCGAAGAGGCACAGCCTATGAGAGAACAGGTAATTGGGCGTTAGCTGAAAAGGATTTAATTCTCTCATTACAAATATCACCCAATGAACCATATGTAATGAACTACTTGGCATACTCTTGGATAGAGAATGGAGAAAATATAGAGGAAGCTTTAAGAATGTTAAGAAAGGCAAATGATTTAAAAAAAAACGATGGTTACATTACAGACTCTTTAGGTTGGGGATTATATAAATTAAATAATTTTAAAGATGCAAAATTATATTTAGAGAAAGCAATTGTTCTTATGCCTACAGATCCAATAGTAAATGATCATTTTGCAGATTGTTTGTGGAAAAATAACCAAAAAATTCAAGCAAGGTACTATTGGAACTACGTTTTGAGTCTTAAAACAACAGATGAAAAATTAAAAAAAACAATAAAGAATAAGTTACTATTTGGACTTTAAAAATTCTATTAGATGAAAAAGTTAAAATCTTATTGTAAAATAAATACCTTTCTTGACGTTGGTAAGATTATAAATAGTCAAAAACTTCATAACATTAAGTCATTAATTTTCATTTTAAATTTACATGATGAGATTTTAATTGAAAAAAAAAATATGATTAAGGATAAAATTTCATTTCATGGCAAATTTAAAAGTAAAATAAAAAAAAAAAATAATTCAGTTCAGAAAGCATTATCACTCCTTAGACAGAAGCAATATATTAAAGATAATGAAAACTTTAATATAAAGGTTATTAAAAAAATCCCTGTTTTTTCTGGTCTGGGAGGGGGTTCTAGTAATGCCGCAGCGATTGTAAAATATTTTGTAAATCAAAAAAAAATATCAAAGAAAGAAATTGATTTTTTTTCAAAAAGACTTGGATCTGATTTTAGAATTTTTTTTAATTCTACTCAAATTTATCAAAAAAATTTATTTGATATTGTGAACTTAAAAAAGAAACATAAATTTTTCTTTGTGATAGTCTTCCCCTTTTTAAACTCTTCAACAAAATATATGTACTCAAAATTTAGAAATTTAAAAAGGATTCGTTCAAGGAGAAATTACGAATTTTTTTCTAAAATAAAAGTTTTAAAAAATCTAAAGAAAGAGCAAAACTCATTGCAAAGAGTTGTAATCAATAAATACCCAAAAATTAAAAAGATTTTAAATGCATTAAATCTTCTTGAATATTGCCAATTTTCCAGAGTTACAGGATCGGGTTCCGCATCCTTTGGCCTATTTTTAACACAAAGGGGTGCTGAATTGGGGTTAAAAAAAATTAAAAAAAAATTCCCAAAATATTGGTGTGTAACTGGTAAAACTATTTAAAATCTATTATTTATGATATATCAAAAATTAAATTGGGGCGTAGCCAAGCGGTAAGGCAGCGGTTTTTGGTACCGCCATCCTAGGTTCGAATCCTAGCGCCCCAGCCAAAATATGATGATTTTTTCAATTGTAAAAAAAATATTTTTTCCTTTTTATAAATCCAAAAATATTAAGATAATTTTTAATATTCTAAACTCATCAGGAGAAAATAAAAATGCAATGTTTGTTGGAGGGTGTGTAAGAAAATTTATTCTTGACCAAGAAATAAAAGACATAGATATAGCAACAATTTTAAATCCAGAAGAAGTTATAAAAAAATTTGAGAATACTGATGTTGAAGTTAAAAAAACTGGAATTGAACATGGAACTTTAACACTCTTGTTGAATAAGCAACACTTTGAAATTACAACTCTTAGAAAAGATATTTCTACAGACGGAAGACATGCAGTCGTATCTTTTACTGATAACTGGAAAGAAGATTCTGCTAGAAGAGACTTTACAATCAATTCGATATATCTTGATAACAAAGGAAAAATTTTTGACCCCCACTCAGGAATATCAGATTTAAAAGAGGGTAAAATAATATTTATTGGAGATCCAAATCAAAGAATCAAAGAAGATTATCTTAGAGTATTAAGATATATAAGATTTTCTGTACAATATGAAAATTATAACATTACAGACGATGTATTTAAAGCGCTTCAATTAAATTTAGGTGGTGTTTTTAAACTTTCAAAAGAGAGAGTGTATCAAGAATTAAATAAAATAATGTCCCTAAAAAATTTTAGTACAATATTAAATAATGATAAAATTCTAAAAATTTTTAGGTTGGTATTTCCAGAATTTAGATATGTCGAGAATCTTAAAAGAATTGGAGAAATTAATTCTATTAAGTATTTATATATTAATCGAGATATAATTTTAGCATCTATGTTAATTGATAGCTCAAACAACCACAGTTATTTTTCATACAAATATAAGGTATCGAATGAAACCAAAAATAATCTAACTTTTTTTGCACAATACCTAAAAGAAATTAAAAAAAATAAAAACTTTTTTAAGAAAGACTTAAAAAAGAATATTTTTTATCATGGAAAAAATAAAATAAAATTATTATTTATTTTAAATTTTATCTATAATAAAAAAATAAAAGTGGAAGATTTAAAAATTTTCATTTCAAAAATTGAAAAAATATCAATTCCATCATTTCCTATAAATGGAACATATCTTATTGATAAAGGAATAAAAAAAGGTAAGAATGTTGGAAAAATAATTAAAAAAATTGAAAAGCAATGGATTGAAAATGATTTTAATCTAAACAGTGAAAAAATAGATAATCTATTAAAAAAAAATTCGAACTAAATATATTTAACCTCAATTACTTCAAAACTTTTCTTGCCCGAAGGCGTGTTTACATCAACTTTATCAGATACGTTTTTTCCAATAAGAGATTTTCCCATTGGCGATTTAAAATAGATGAGATTTTTATTAACATCTGCCTCATCTTTCCCAACAATTTTGAAAGATGATTTTTCATTTTTATCTAAATCCTTTACAGTAACTGTACTGCCAAAAATAACCACACCTGAATTATCTAATTTTGTTACATCAATAACATTAGCTCTTGCTATCATATCATTAATTTCAATTATTCTAGTTTCAATGTGACCTTGCTGTTCTTTTGCAGCGTGATATTCGGCATTTTCTTTTAAATCACCATGAGCTCTTGCCTCTGCTATAGCCTCAATAATTTTTGGCCTTTTGATATTTTTTAAATCTTCCAGTTCTGACTGAAGTTTTTTTAATCCATAAATTGTAATTGGCTCTTTTTCCATTTATTTCCACTTTGCAGATGGTGGAAGAGACATCAAAATTGCTTCAACATTTCCACCAGTATTTAATCCAAATTTTGTTCCTCTATCATACAGCAGGTTAAATTCAACATACCTCCCTCTTTTATAAAGCTGGGTATCTTTTTGATTTTTTGTCCATTTTGTATTTATTTTTTTTCTTATCATCGTTTTTGCTGAATTTAAAAAACATATTCCTAAGTCCCTTACAAAACTAAAATCTTTTCTCCATTTGTTTTTTTTGTAGTCAAAAAATATGCCTCCTATACCCCTGGTTTCATTTCTGTGAGGTAAATAAAAATACTCATCACACCATTTTTTATATTTTGGATAATAATTTTTATTATATTTATCACAAATTTTCCTGATATTTTTATGAAAAAAAACTTTTTCACCTTTATCTCTTATTGATTGGGTAGCATCCATGCCACCTCCAAACCACATTTTCGATGTTACAATAAATCTAGTATTAAAATGCATAGCAGGAATTTTAGGATTTTTCATATGAGCTACCACTGAAATACCAGATGCCCAATATTTTGGATTTTTACTAGCACCAGGTATTTGATGTCTAAATTTTTTACTAAAATGTCCATTTACCTCCGAAAAATTAATTCCAACACTGTCAAAAACTTTGCCATTTTTCAAAACAGTAGAAATACCACCACCTTCATTTTTCTTTTTAGATTTTTTCCAATGCTTTACTTTTAAATAATTGCCTTTTAAGCTATTCCCTTTTTGCTTTTCTAAAAGTAAAAATTCCTTAGTAATCTCAGATTGAAGAAATTTAAACCATTGAACAGCTGCTTTTTTTTGGGTATCAATGTCTTTTTTTATTATCATGATTTTCTGTTTATAAAATGGTATTTTTTACTCTTATAGCCAATTTTATGTGTCATTCTGCCTCGATTATATTTTACAAATCAGTCTTATTTATTATTAATCAATGTTAATATAATTTTATGGATAAACCAGGAAAAAAAAATAGAAGAGACTTCATTTTTACCGCCAGTTATACAGTTGGCGCCATTGGTTTAGGCGCAACAATTTGGCCGCTTGTAGATCAAATGAATCCTGATAAATCTGTAAGGGCTTTAGCTTCAACAGAAGTTGATGTTTCACAGATTCAGCCTGGAAATTCCATAACTGTTCTCTGGAGAGGTAAACCTGTTTTTGTGAAAAGAAGAACTCCCGAAGAAATAGCTGAAGCAAAAAAAGTAAACTTAGATGAATTAAAACATCCAGAAAAGGATGAAGACAGAGTAAAAAAGGAAGAATGGTTAGTTATGTTAGGAATTTGCACACACTTAGGATGTGTTCCATTGTCAAACAAGGGTGAGTATAACGGATGGTTTTGTCCTTGCCATGGCTCTCACTATGATACTTCAGGCAGGATTAGAAAAGGTCCTGCGCCTACAAACATGGAAGTTCCAAAATATGAATTTGTCGATAATAACACTATAAAGATAGGATAATTTATGAGCGAACACACTTACACACCTTCATCAAAATTTGGTAAATGGTTTAATGATAGACTGCCTTTACTAACTTTAGGTGATCATTTAATGAACTATCCTACGCCTAAAAATTTAAATTATTGGTGGACTTTTGGTGGTATTTTAACTTTTTGTTTAGTTACACAGATTGTAACAGGACTTGTACTTGCTATGCATTATGTTGCTCACGCTGATCTAGCATTTGATAGTGTAGAGCATATTATGCGAAACGTTAATTATGGATGGCTAATTAGATATATTCACGCTAACGGTGCATCAATGTTTTTCTTAGCAGTTTATATTCATATATTCAGATCCTTATTCTACGGATCTTATAAAGCGCCTAGAGAAATAATTTGGATCTTAGGAATGCTAATTTACATTTTAATGATGGCGACTGCATTTATGGGATATGTATTGCCTTGGGGACAAATGAGTTTTTGGGGTGCAACCGTAATTACAAATCTTTTCAGCGCTATTCCTTTGATTGGTGATAGTATAGTTACCTGGTTGTGGGGAGGCTACTCGGTTGATAATCCCACTTTAACAAGATTTTTTAGTTTACATTATTTATTTCCATTTATTATTTTAGGTTTAGTAGTTTTACATATATGGGCTTTACATGTTCCGGGCAATAATAATCCGGTAGGGATTGATATAAAAAAACCATCCAAAGATACAGTTCCTTTTCACCCCTATATAACAATTAAAGACTTGTTTGCACTTTTAGTATTCATAATAATATTTGCAGGATTTATATTCTTTTCACCAAATGTTTTAGGACACCCTGATAATTATATTCCAGCGAACCCTTTAGTAACTCCTACACACATTGTGCCAGAGTGGTATTTATTACCTTTCTATGCAATTCTAAGATCAGTTCCTGACAAATTAGGTGGTGTAATTTTAATGTTCGGATCATTATTTATTTTGCTTATTCTTCCTTGGCTTGATAGTAGCAAAGTAAGGTCAGCAGTTTTCAGACCAATTTATAGGATTTTCTTTTGGGTGCTTATAGTAGATTTATTTGCTTTAGGATATGTAGGGGCTATGCCTGCAGAAGGCCTTTATTTATTAATAGCAAGAGTTGGAACTGCGTATTACTTTATTCATTTTTTAATAATACTTCCTTTCCTAAGTAAAATTGAAAAGACAGATCCTTTGCCATTAAGCATTTCTGAACCAGTTATGACCGGAATGCCAAAGCCTGAAATGATGAGAAAAGATAAAACAAATTTGTAATGCATAAATTTAAAATTAAATTTGTCTTTCTTTTTTCAATTTTATCTTTAATTTTTTTTGGAAGTCTTAATTCTGCAGAAAAAACTGAACTATTAACACAGGATTGGTCCTTCAAAGGTATCACTGGGAAATTTGACAGAGCATCTCTACAAAGAGGTTATCAGGTGTATACCGAGGTGTGCGCATCTTGCCATTCAATGAGACTATTAAGTTATAGAAATTTAGGTGAAGAAGGTGGACCAGAGTTTTCGGTTGAGCAAGTAAAGGCCATAGCTGCTAGTTTTGAGATTACCGATGGTCCAAATGAAGAAGGTGAAATGTTCACAAGACCGGGTAGACCTTCAGATAGATTTTTATCACCTTATCCAAATGTTCAAGCAGCAACAGCTGCTAACGGAGGTGCTTATCCTCCAGATATGTCTGTTTTAGTAAAATCAAGAAAAGGTGGCGCGGATTACATTTATTCAGTTTTAATGGGATACGAGGAACCTCCGGCTGGTATGAAATTAGACGATGGCGTGTATTACAATAAATATATGGAAGGCCAAAAGATAAAAATGTCAAATCCATTGTCAGATGGAATTGTTTCATATTCAGATGGTACCGAAGCGACCGAAGCACAAATGGCCAGAGATGTAACAACCTTTTTAACTTGGGCAGCAGAACCTACTCTTGAGGAGAGACATAAAATGGGTGTAAAGGTAATATTGTTTTTAATAATTTTTACAATTTTGGTATATCTGAGCATGAGAAGACTGTGGTCACGGATTGACTCTGAAAAATAAAACATCTCCGTCTTTTACTAGATAGTCTTTTCCTTCAACTCTTAATTTTCCATTTTCTTTTGCTTTTTCAGCGCTTCCATATTTCTCAAAGTCTTCAAAAGATATTGTTTCTGCTCTTATAAAATTTTTTTGAAAGTCCGAATGGATTACTCCTGCAGCTATCTGGGCATTTGAATTTTTTTTTACTGTCCAAGCTCTTGTTTCTTTAGGTCCGGAAGTGAAAAATGTATTCAGATCAAGCAAATCATATCCAGTTTTTATCAATTGATCTAAGCCAGTTCTTTTTAAGCCTATATTCTGCATATAGTCAGCTCTTTCATCAGGTTTTAGATCAGTAATTTGGTCTTCAATATCTGCACAAATAATTATCTGCTTTTTATTTGGGTATTTTTTTTCAAGAAGTTTTGTATAATCATTTCCATCATTCATATTTTTTTCATCAACGTTATTTACAATTATAAAAGGTTTAGTCGATATCAAACCGATTTCTTTGAGGATTTTTTCATCATCTGTATCTTTAAACTCTGTTATATCTTCATCTTTATTTAATTTATTTAATACATTTTCAAGTAATTTAATTTGTTTTTCATTCAATTTTTTTTTAGCATTTTTTTGGAGTCTTTTTTCAACCTGGTTAATATCAGCTAATAAAATTTCTGTTTTTATTGTTTCAAGGTCTTTTATTGGGTCTATTTTTTTATTTACGTGTTGAATGTTTTCAGAGTCAAAACATCTGACCAAATGTATTATGGCATCAACTTCCCTTATGTGTGATAAAAATTTATTTCCTAAGCCATCACCTTTAGAAGCACCTTTTACAAGACCAGCTATATCAACAAATGTAATGCTAGTGTTTATTTTTTTCTTTGAATTTGAGAGTTTATGTAGTTTATCGAGTCTATTATCAGGAACATCTACTATTCCTATATTTGGATCAATTGTACAAAAAGGAAAATTTGCAGCCTGTGCGTTTTTCGATGATGTTAAGGCGTTAAACAGAGTCGACTTCCCAACATTTGGTAAGCCAACTATTCCACATTTAAATCCCATTCAAGCTTTGATTTACTTTACTTGAAAAAATATCAATTTTTTTATTAATTAAAGTTGGTAACATTTTAACAATATTTTTGGTTATATTATCGATTCTTTCTTCTTCAGTTTCTGCAAAGTCTTCTAGTACATGGTTGTTGACTTTTTTTCCATCATTTGGGTGTCCAATTCCAACTCTTACCCTTGAGTAATCTTTGCCAATAGATTTATCTATAGACTCAATACCATTATGACCAGCACTACTACCACCAAATTTTGCTTTTATTTTGCCTAAGTTTATATCCATATCGTCATGAAAAACTATCACATCTTTTGCATCTATTTTAAAATATTCTATAAGTTCTTTTATACAAGTTCCTGAGTTATTCATAAAAGTTAAAGGTTTTATAGCATAAACCTTTTTATCTTCTATATTTCCTGTAGTTAAAAGACCTTTAAATTTTGGTTTTTGTTTTGAAAGATTAAACTGATGATTGATAGCATCAATAATTTTAAAACCAATATTATGTCTATTGTTTTCATGATTTGGACCTGGGTTTCCTAGACCTACTAATAAAAGCATTGTAACTATTTTTTCTCTTTCTTTTCTGAAGATTTTTTTTCTTCAGCTTGTTTTTTGTCTCCAGGCTGGTCTTTTGCTTTATCATCTTTTTTAGAAGCTTCTCCTTCTTTAGTTGGTGCCACTTCTGTTCCTTCAGCAGCAGCTTCTCCTTCTGCACCCTCTACAACTTCTCCCTCGGCTGGTTTTTCAGGCTCTTTAACTATTGTAGGTGGCGCAACAGTTGCAACTACAAAGTCCCTATCGGTTATTGTCGGCTTAGCATTTGGAGGCAGTTTGATGGAAGAAATTTTTACACTTGCTCCAATATCTAGGCCAGTTAAATCCACCACTAGGTTTTCCGGTATATTCTCAGCATCACATTTTAATTCTACTTTACGTCTTACAATATTTAAAACACCCCCTCTTTTAAGTCCAGGCGACTCACTATTGTTTTTAAAGATTACAGGAACTTCTAAAATTATATTTGATCCTTTTACTACACGCATAAAATCTATATGAATTGGTTTATCTGAAATTATATGATAAGACATTTCTCTTGGTAAAACTTTTTCAGTTTTCCCATCTATATCTATATTTATTATTCTTGACAAAAAAGTTTCTGAATTAAATACGTTCGTCAAAGATTTTTCTTCAATACTAAGCATTAGGTTTGGACTTTTCCCCCCATACAATATTGCAGGTATCAAACCTTTTTCTCTTAAGACTTTTAAATCTTTAGAAGTCTTGGTTTCCCTCTTAGTTGCTTTTAAATTATTTTTCATTGAAATGGCAATTTAACGTAACTTTGAAATAAAACAAGGGCTAATTAAACAAATCAGACACAGAAGTTGAATTTGAAATCCTCTTTATTGCCTCCGCCATTAGAGAGGCAATAGATAAAACTTGAATTTTACTAATATTTTTCACTCTACTGGAATTATCGATACTGTCTGTGATTACTAATTTTTTTATTTTTGATTTTTTTATTTTTTCTATTGCTGATCCACTTAATACTGCATGTGTTATAAACACATAAATATTTTTCGCACCTTTTTTTATTAGAGCATCTGCAGCATTTACTATAGTCCCACCACTGTCAATTATATCGTCGACTATCACGCAATCTTTATTTTTTACTTCTCCTATAATATTCATGACTTGAGACTTACCTGCCTGTGGTCTTCTTTTATCTATAATAGCTAAATCAGCGTTTATTTTTTTTGCTAGACCTCTCGTTCTTTCGATCCCACCAGCATCAGGTGAGACACAAATAAAATTTTTTCCTTTAATATGTTTCTTTATGTATCTTGCGAACAAAGGAGTTGTAAAAAGATTATCTACTGGCATATCAAAAAAACCTTGAATTTGCCCAGAATGTAAATCAACTGTAACAATTCTGTTAGCTCCAGCGTTAGTAATTAAATTTGATACAAGTTTTGCTGAGATTGATGTTCTAGGAACTACTTTTCTGTCTTGTCTTGCGTAACCGAAATATGGGATTACAGCTGTAATATTTTTTGCTGACGATCTTTTAAGTGCATCAATGCACAAAAGAAGTTCCATAAGATTGTCATTTGCTGGGGTGGATGTTGATTGAATTACAAAAACGCTATTGCCCCTAATGTTTTCATTGATTTCAACATAAATTTCTCCATCTGCGAAATTTTTAATGTTAGTATTTACCAACTTAAGTCTAAGATGCTTTGATATACTTTTGCTTAGCGAAGGGTTACTTGTTCCCGATAAAATTTTCATTAGGAAATTTATTTATACATCCATTAAATAAAAGTTTCAATTATTTTTGTATATTAATTTTTCTTATCACTGATATGCATCTTCCGTAGTCATTCTCGCCTAACTTTTTGGCCCTTCTATGGCTAAAGTATTCTTTCTTAGATGAAAATGTGTCTAATTCTATATTATCTACTTTTTTTACTCCTATTTCATTAAATTTACTTCTTAAAAATCCTCTTAAGTTAAAGTTGAAAGAATTAGTATGATTCTTTGTAAAAAATAATTTATTATTTTTTGACTTATTTAAAAAAAGTTTGAGAAAATCATCTTTCACCTCATAACTTTCTTGGGAAATACAAGGCCCAATTGTAACTACCAATTTTTCTAGGCTACCTCCAAGTTCAATAATTTTTTGTGTTGTATTTTCTATTATTCCATTAAAAGCACCTTTCCATCCAGCATGTATTGCTCCAACAATTTCTTTTTGTTTTTCGTATATTAAAATAGGAGCACAATCCGCCGTTAAAACACACAAAGCTAAAGCAGTATTTTTTGTTAGAACTGCATCCGAGTAGACTCTTTGGGAACTATGATCTTCCACAATTTGCACTTTATTGCTGTGTGTTTGGTTCATTAAAACTAAATTATCTATTGCAACATTAAATTTTTTTGAAACAATTTCTAAATTTTTTTTAATATCAGATTTGTTATCTTTACTTCCTGGTCCACAGTTTAAACTTTCATAGATTCCTTTTGAATTACCGTTTCTTCTTGAAAAAAAACAATGTTGAATATTTTTTTCTTTATTTAAGTATTTAGAGTAAAACATTATTTAAATGCCAAGGAATAGTCACAACTCCTATTTTTTGCGAATATAACTTTAAAATTTTCTCCCATAAATTTTGGATCAATCAACCTTTTAATTCTTAGATATAAATCTGTCTTAGATTTTGTACTCATTTTACTTACTGCAATTTTAAAGCGCTCTAAGATACCCATTTTTTGTAAAAATTTACTTTGTGTGATTACATCTTCAACATTTAAACCATTTAAATAAAAATATTTTTCATATAAGCCGAAATTGACCAATGATGTTATATCCGCTTTGCCTAAATTCTTATCAATATCATTATAGTTATGTTTTATTATTGACTGCAAAGTATTTAATTTTTTTCCTGATTTATAACCATAGTCTATAAATAAAGCTCCTCCATTAAGTGTTTTTATTTTCTTACAAATTTCATCTAACTCTTTAAAGCCATGTTCAGGATATTCTATCACACCGTCTGAGTTTAAAAGATTGAAATTTTCTAACTTTAATAATTGTTTTTTTTTAATTTTTTTATAAACAAAAGAAACGCTATTATTTTTTAAAGCTACATATTTTTCAAAGATATTATTTCCCTCTTTTTTAAATTGCTTAATGGGAAGAGCATCAAGAAATTCATTTCCAAAAAAAATTACCGGACCTTTTTTTATTCTTTTAAAATCCTGAATCCATGAAACTTTTCCTGAAACAATTCTTTTTTTTTGTAAATTTTTTAGTTTTTTACTTCTTTCATAGAGCATTATATTTATTGAATTAAAAATATAAGGAAATTTTTTAAGAGTTTTGAGTAAAATAATACAAAAATCTCCATTTCCAGGTCCCATTTCCACAAAATTAAAATTTTTAGGTCTTCCTAAATTTTCCCAAAAACCAACTAGCCAAATTGATATCATTTCGCAAAAAATATTTGAAATATTTGGGGCCGTTATGTAGTCACCATTAATTCCAAATGGATTTTTTTTTTGATAGTAGCCGAAATTCTTATCATAAAGAACCTTATCCAAATAAGAATCTAGCGGTATAATTTTATTTTTTAAAAAAATTTTTTCTATTGTTTTCATTTAAAATAAACTTAATTAAATATATAGTACCTAAAATTAACATAATATAACTAAGAGCAGAACCCATGCTTAAAAAATTGAAAATAATTCCAATATTATGATCTGGCTCTCTAAACTTTTCAGAAAAAATTCTAAAAACTGCATAAAAAATTATAAATAATGCCGAAATCCCTCCATAATTAAAAATTCTTTTTTTTACGAAAAAATTGAGAAAAAGAAATAGAACTAAACCTTCCAGTATAGCTTCATAAATTTGTGATGGATGTCTGGTTAAATTGTCAATTTTTGGAAAAATAACTCCCCACGGCTTTTCAGTTGGAACTCCATAAAGTTCACCATTAATAAAGTTTGCAATTCTCCCTAAAAAAATACCTATTGGCGCAACACACGAAATTGTATCAAAATAGATTTTATAATTTAAATTTTTTACTTTTGAAAAAATATATATTGAAAAAATTACTCCCAATAATCCACCATGGAAAGACATACCTCCTTTCCACAACTTGAAAATTTCAGGAATATTTTCGAAATAGAAAGATGGATTATAAAACAGAATATAACCAAATCTCCCTCCAGCTATAATTCCAATTATAATATAGCTCACAAGATCATCAAAATTGTTTAAGTAAAATTTTTTTTCACTCTCTCTAACTATCTGTGAGATAATTTTCTTTCCGTACCACCATCCTAGTAAAATACCTATAATGTAGGATAAAGAATACCAACGGATTTGGATAATTCCAAAATCAACTAAAACTGGATCAAAATTATGAACTATCATTTTTTTTACAATTTATCACAATTGAAATTAAATTGCTTATAATTTAAACTGAAATAATGAATAACTCTCAAAAAATACTAAAAATGATCTCAGGTTTTATTGAGGCCGGAATATTAACGTCCCAAGATTTAAAAAAGGAACTTGATACTTCAATAAAGTTTCAAAAGGATAAATTTGCAGGAAAAATGGATCTTGTCACAAGAAAAGAGTTCGAAATTTTAAAAAAGTTGATTGAAAAACAACAAAAAGAAATTAATAAAATTAAAAAAAAAAAATCAAAAAGGTAACGAGATTTTAACCATCAGGCCCTTATGTTTACTTTCAGATAAAGCAATACCGCCACCATGTGATTTTGCGATATCTTGGGCAACAGACAAACCCAAACCGACACCAGATTTATTCAAACCTCTACTTTTATCAACTCTATAAAATGGTCTAAAAACATTAACATATTCATTTTTTGGAATTCCAGGCCCATTATCCTCAACTGTGATAATTAGGCTATTTACTGTTTTTTTAATATCAACAAAAATTTTGTTTCCGTATGTCATACCATTTTCAAAAATATTTTGTATACATCTTCTTATAAGATTTTCTCTACCATTTATTTTATAATTTTCTTTAATATTAAATTCATACTTGTTAGGTTCATATTTTTTTAAGAGATTTGATACCATTTCTGAAAGATTAAAATTAATTGATTTTTCCTCGACCTGAGATTTTGCATATTGAAGGTAATCATTTAACATTTTTTCCATTTCATCAATATCCTCAGCCATTTTCACTGCGGTTTCCTTTTTATTTAACATAGCTAGTTGTAATTTTAATCTTGTTAAGGGTGTTCTTAAATCATGACTTATACCTGACAACATTTCTGACCGTTGAGTAAGGTGTCTGTTAATTCTTTTCATCATTCTATCAAACTCATAAGTAGCTTCTCTGATCTCTAAGGCACCACTTGGTCTTAAATTTTCTATGTTCTCACCTTTACCAAATCTTTTTGCTGCTTTAGAAAGATTTACAATAGGTCTTGTCTGATTTTTTAAAAAAACTAGAGCTACCAATATCAATATTAATGATGGAAGTGTAAGCCACATTACAAAAATTCTAACTGATGAAGGTGCTATTTTGTCTTTGGAAAAAAAAATTTGTATGATGTTTCTATCAGACTTAATTCTTAGATCAACAAGATCTATATAAGTCACAGTATCAAACCAGTAATCATTTCCAAATACAGGTTTCATTTCTCTTCTAAGAGATCTATCCATAGGACTAAAGCGTCTATCTGATTTTGTAGTTGGTAAATTTTCATCTTTTTTAATATTAATAACAAAGTCAAAGTTTTTTTTATAAGAATTCGTTAAAAATTGAATATTCTCTCTATCTTCAGATCTATAGACATCAAATAACGTTTTTATCTCACTTACAAGAGATCTCGTCATACCTTTGTTTGCTTTTATCCATATACTGTCGAAAAATACTATTGAGATAGTAACTTGTAGAATTATTATAGGTGCCGCAACAATTATCAAAGCCCTATAAAATAATTTTTTTGGAAGTATTTTTTTTAAAATTTTATTTATTCCATAGGACATATCCAGACCCTCTTATTGTTTGTAAAAATTTTGGATTTTTTGGGTTAATTTCTATTTTTTTTCTCAATCTAGTAATCATAACGTCAATAGATCTTTCTTTTGATATATTTGAAATTTTACCAATCTCAGATCTTGAAAAAATTTTCCCAGGAGATGATAGCATTTTTATTAAAACATTTTTTTCAGAAGAATTAATTTTTTTTGTTTTTCCTTTAAATTTTATCATCATTTTATTTAAGTTTAACTCTGCATCTCCAATTTTTGCATAAATAAGAAGATTTACATTATTATCTTTTTTAATTACGTTTTTTATCCTAAGTAGCAATTCTTTCGGTTCAAAAGGTTTCCCAAGATAATCGTCAGCACCTAATTCTAATCCTTCTATTCTATTTTCAGCTTCACCCTTTGCAGTTAGAAGGATTATTGGTATACTTTTTGACTCTTTCAATTCTTTTGTTAATTCAAATCCACTTTGTCCAGGCATCATAACGTCGAGTATAATTAAATTAAAATTGAAAATACTAATCTTATTTTTTGCATCATCAGCGTTCATGGCTGTAGATACAATAAAACCTTTATCATTCAAGAATTTTTTTATTAATTCTCTTATCTTGTTATCGTCATCTACAACTAAAATATGAAATTTATTTTTTTCCATTTATAATTTTTTTTAAAACGTCTTTGAACTTAATTACAGAGTCCGCATCTGAGTTTTTTAAAGCATTAAAAATACGTTTTTTTTGAATTTCGAAAATTTTTTTATAAAAATCTTTTCCATCTTGATTAAGATAAAGTAACTTTCTTCTAGTATCCTTTTGATCCTTAACTTCTTTAATAATTTTCGATTTCTTTAAATCCTTTAGAACTCTATTCAGACTTTGTTTAGTGATTTTTAACTTAAATAGCAATTCGCTCATGTTTGTACCTTCATTTCTCTCGATTAATTGAAGTGTTCTGTAATGAGCAGGTCCTAGTGATCTTTTCTTTAAAATATCACTTGGATCAGAAAATGTTTCTCTATAAGCATACAAAAGTAATTGTATACAGTCTTTAATTTGATCATCTTTTAGATAAAGTAAATCTTTCATATTTCGGTCAGATATGTTGACATATTTTAACAAGAAATATACTTTTTTGTTAGTAAAAAATTATTTATTTTAAATTAAATGGAAACAATACCTTACGACAAAAGATCCGGAAAAATTTGGATAAACTCCGAGTTGGTTGATTGGAAGAATGCAAAAGTTCATGTGTTAAATCATGGTCTTCACTATGCTAGTTGTGTTTTTGAAGGAGAAAGAGTTTATGATGGTGAAATTTTTAAACTTGAAGAGCATACAAGTAGACTCTTTTATTCTGCTAAAAGAATGGGAATTAAAATACCATATACTGAAAAAGAAATTAACGCAGCCTGTAAAGAAATTATTGTTATTCAAAAAGTAAAAAATGGATATGTGAGACCGATTGTGTGGAGAGGGAGCGAAATGATGGCAATCTCTGCGCAGAAAAATAAAATTCATGTTGCTATAGCATCATGGGAGTGGGGGTCGTATTTTGATCCAAAATTAAAACTTGAAGGAATAAAACTTAATATATCATCGTGGAGAAGACCATCTCCAAATTCTGTACCATGGGACACAAAAGCTGCAGGTCTATATATGATTTGTACTTTGTCAAAACACGAAGCTGAGAGTAAAGGATTTTCAGATTCATTAATGTTAGATCATAATGGCAATATTGCTGAAGCGACTGGAGCAAATATTTTTTTTAAGGATAAAAATGGTACTTTACACACTCCTATACCAGATTCTTTTTTGGATGGGATCACAAGAAGATGTGTAATTGGAATTGCTAAATCTAAAGGAATTAAAGTTGTTGAAAGAAAAATAACCACAGAAGAAATGACAAATTTTAAAGGATGTTTTTTAACTGGAACAGCTGCAGAAATAACACCAGTTTCCGAGATAGATAAATTTAAATTTAATGTATGCGAGTTAATTAAAGATTTATCAAAAAGTTATCAAAATATTGTAAGAAAGAAAGCCGCAGCCTAACTCTTTTCTGCGCTAATTATTACCGACCAAGCAAGAAATTTTAAATACTTTTGACTTAATAAGAACTTATCAATTTTACTTATTACCCCAAATAATTTTGACTCTGCTGGGGATTTATATAGTGGAAATAAAATTAGGGTTAGAAATCCATAATATTTTATCTCCACATTTTTGAACATTTTTTTAATAAGATTTATGTCATCATATTTAAATGGGTGTTCATCTTCTGATCTAGCTTTAGGAGTAAATTTTCTATAAATATTTATGAATGGATTTGTTGCAAGTGGTTCAACAAAAATTAAAGTTCCGTTTTTTTTAAGCACCCTATTAATCTCATTTAAAGATTTATCTAAATTGAGATGGTGAAGTATTCCTGAACCATAAACCAAATCAAAACTATTTTTATCCAAACTTAGTTTTTCACAATTATCAACTCTGTAGTCTATTTTGTTATTATTCGTTTGATTTCTATTTTTCGCCTTTTTAATTGCTTCGTCAGAGATATCTATTGCAATAATTTTCTTTGGTTTAAAAGCGCTAATTTGTTCAGCAAAATTTCCTATGCCACAACCATAATCCAGAACTTCTGCAGATTTGGTTTTAACCTGTAAAATATTTATAAAATCGCTGTATAAATGATATAAAGCCTTGTAAAATTTATTTTGAGATCTTTCTTGACCGGAAGCATGTAGGTCATTGTGAAATTTTCTTTCTCTTATATTGATATCAGATAAGGACATAAATCATTTCTTTTCATCATCATCAATCGCACTAATAATACCTTTAGCAAAATAGTCATAAGCTGTATACAAAGTTAAAAAAGCTGAAAGCCACAACAAAATTATTCCTATAGTTTGTGCATTATAATCTTGGAAATTTATAAGTTTATTCCCTGTATTTCCAGTTAATAAAATTGCTATAGAAAACATTTGAATGAAGGTCTTAAATTTTGCAAGATTTGAAACTGGCATGGATACCGCCTGTTTTGCCAAAAACTCTCTCAATCCGGATATTAATATTTCTCTAGTTAATATGATGATAGCAGCGATTACCTCGTAATTTTTAATAATTCCGTTCATTACTAACAAAACTAGAGCTGCGGAAACTAAAATCTTGTCAGCAATTGGATCTAAAAGTTCACCTAATTTAGACTCTTCTTTATAAAGTCTAGCTAAAAGACCATCTAAGTAATCAGTAAAACTTGCTAGAATGAAAAGAAAAAAAGGAACTAAATCACCAACTATTCCAGGAATAAAAAAAGAAAAAACAAAAATTGGTACAATTATTATACGTCCAATAGTTAAAATATTTGGTATTTTAATTTTCA
>CETH01012413.1_pt1 | contig 20206 bp, 16 predicted proteins | sample 361461 | NCBI WGS metagenome assembly CETH01 (sample SAMEA2622695, study PRJEB7988) | marine metagenome | isolation source: saline water (ENVO:00002010), including
TGATTTCTATATTTTCACCCAAGGTAGATATGGTGTCATTTAATAAATCCAAAATTACTTTATCAGGATCTTTAACAAAATTTTGTTCAAGCAATACATTTTCTTGATAAAATTTATTTAATCTGCCTTCAATCATTTTTTCAATAATATTCTCTGGCTTCCCACTTTGTAATGCTTGATCTCTATAAATTTCTTTTTCTTTTTCAACTACTTCTTGAGCTATATCTTCTCTTTTAATTCCAATAGGAGAGGTAGCTGCTATATGCATAGCTATATCACGTGAAAAATCTTGAAATGCTTCAGTTCTAGCAACAAAATCCGTTTCACAATTAATTTCAACTAAAACGCCTAATTTAGACCCTGGATGAATATATGGAATAATAACTCCATCTTTTGCATCTCTTCCAGCTTTTTTTTGAGCTTTTGCAATACCATTTTTTCTTAAAATGTCCATTGCTTTATCAATATCAAAATCACATTCTTCAAGCGCTTTTTTACAATCCATCATACCTGCACCTGAAATATCTCTTAATTGTTTAACTGTTTTAGCTGAACTCATTTTTAATCCTTATTAGAAGATTCATCTTTTTTATTTTTAATTTCTTTTTTTTCATTATTTATATCTAATAATAAATCAGAAATATGATTTAGTATTGCACTGATTGATTTTATCGAATCATCATTACCAGGAATGGCATAATCAACCGATAAAGGGCTTGTATTAGAATCAACCAGAGCAAAAACAGGAATTCCTAATCTTTGTGCTTCTGAAATTGCAATTTTTTCATTATTTGCATCAACTATAAAAAGAGCTGAAGGTAAATATCGCATATCACGAATTCCTCTATGTAAATCTGAAAGTCTATTTCTTTCTCTATTTAATTGAGTAAGCTCTTTTTTAGTTAAATTTTTATATACATCTGATGATTCTTTTTCAAGTACTTTAAGTCTATTTATGCTTCTTTTAATTGTTGAAAAATTAGTAAGAGTACCGCCTAACCACCTTTCATTAACATAAAACATGCCACACTTATCTGCACTCTCTTGAATAACTTCCTTAGCTTGCTTTTTAGTGCCAACAAATAAAATATTCCCACCATTAGAAACAATTTTTGATAACTCTTTTGTAGCTAAGTGTAAATTTTCAATTGTTTTTTTTACATCAATTATATGAATACCGTTTTTTTGGCCTGCAATAAATTTTTTGAATTTTGGATTCCATTTCTGAGTAGGATGCCCAAAATGTACTCCTGATTCAATTAAATATTCTGTTGATAATTCACTCATATAAATCCTAACGTTTTGAGAACTGGAATTTCTTCCTCGCTCCAGGTTGACCATATTTTTTTCGTTCTACTTTTCTTGAATCTCTTGTTAACATACCATTTTCCTTTAAAGTTGAACGAAAATCAGCATTAATTTTTTCCAATACTCTTGATATGCCTAATCTAACTGCTCCAGCTTGACCTGTTGAGCCTCCACCGGTAACATTAGCTGAAACATCATATTGATTATTTAATTCCAAGAGCTCAAAAGGTCTCTTAATAACCATTTTTTGAGTATCTCTATTAAAATATTCATTAAAATCTCTTCCATTTACTAGAAACCGACCTTTTCCTGCTTTAACTTCTACTCTAGCAATAGATGATTTTCTTCTACCTGTAGCAATCCATTTTTGATTTTTACTATTCGCCATTTATAAACCTTAATTAATTGATAATTTTTTTGGAGATTGTGCTTTATGAGGGTGATTAGAACCCGAATAAACTTTCAAATGCTTCAATAATTTTCTTCCCAATTTATTATGAGGTAGCATCCCTTTTACTGCAGACATAATTACTTGATCAGGCCTCTCATCAATCATTTGTTTATATGACACAGTTTTTTGACCACCCGGATAACCAGTATGTCTCCAATATTCTTTTGTATTTTCTTTATTTCCAGTTAAAATAATTTTTTCTGCATTGATTACTATAATGAAATCACTCATATCTAAATTAGGGGAAAAATTTACTTTATTTTTTCCTCTTAAAATTTGAGCAACTGAGCTAGCTAACCTACCTAAAGTTTTATCTTTAGCATCAACTACATACCAATCTCTAACTATTTCATTACTTTTTATTGATTCTGTTTTCATTTTTTTTAATATTTATTTTAGTAATTAATAAAGCCTGTAAACTTAATAGAAGAACATGATATCAGGCAAGGATATTATTTATTAACTAAATAAAAAATTTCTATTGATAGTATTTTCCACTTTCCCCATTAATTGTTTATTTAAAAATGGGGAGTTATGAGATTTAGAATAGATGTCATCTTTTGTAAATGTCCATTTTTTTTCTGGATCAATAACCACTAATTCAGCAACTGAACCTACCTTTATATCACATAATTCTAAATTCATTATTCTTGAAGGATTTAATGAAAACAATTTTAATATTGATTCGGTTGAAAATTTATTCTTCTTTAATATGGTATGAGCTGCAGCAAAAGCTGTCTCTAAGCCAATAACTCCAGCTTCAGCATTATAAAAATCTTTATCCTTACCATCAAATCTAACTGGAAAATGATTAGATGCAATACAATCAATAACGCCATTTTTAATACCTTGAATGAGAGTTTTAATGTCCTTTTTAGACCTTAAAGGAGGAGAAACTTTTAGATTAGAATCATAATTTTCTAAATCATTATCTGTAAAAAATAGATGATGAGGAGATACTTCACAAGTAACATCTGTATTTTTATCTTTATAGTTTTTAATTAATTCAATAGATTCTGAACATGTTACACTAGGTATATGTATTTTACCTTTCACATAATTTGCAATTTCTAAATCCCTATATATCATTATTGATTCAGCAATAGTCGGATTGCCTGATAAACCTAATGCATTAGAAGCTACGGATTCATTCATTGAACCTTTGTTGACTAAATTAATATTTTCAGGATGATTAATAAATGGTACACCAAACATCTTTGTATATTCAATTGCATATCTAGCAACCTGGCTATTCATAACTGTATTTTTAGCATCAGATATTGCAATTGCACCACAATTAATCATGGAACCTAATTCAGCTATATCAATTCCATCTAGCCCTTTAGTAATGGCGCCAATAGGATGAATATTAACAGGAAGTTTAGAAGACTGATTTAATATAAACTGAATCAATTCTGAATTATCTATAATAGGGTTAGTGTCTGGCATAATACAAACTTTTGAATATCCTCCTGATAATGCAGCATTTGAGCCAGATAATAATGTTTCTTGATCTCCAACACCAGGGCTTTTAAAATGAGTATTAATATCAACAAAAGCTTGTGTAACTATTTTTTTATTGCAATCTATAGTTAAATAAGAATCATTATTTTCTATTTTGCCTATTTGTGCTATCTTTCCATTTTCTATAGCAATATCTTTGATAGTACTTTTACCATTTAAAATATTTAATATTTTTCCATTTTTTAATAAAATCTTAGAATTAGATATATTCTCAATTTTTTTATTCATCTATATTTGCTCCTAATAAAAGGTATAAAATACTCATACGTACTGCAACTCCATTTAATACCTGATTCAAAATAACTGATTGATCTGAATCAGCTACATATGTATCAATCTCTACCCCTCTATTAATTGGCCCAGGATGCATAATAACTATTTCTTTTTTAAGATTTTTTAGTCTTTCTTTAGTAATACCAAATAAGTCTCTATATTCTCTAATTGAAGGAACCAAACCAATTCCCATTCTTTCTCTTTGAATTCTTAAAACATTTAAGACATCTGCCCAATCTAATGCTTCATTAATATCATAAGTAATTTTAACTCCAAAATCTGACATATATTTAGGAATTAAATGAGGAGGACCACATAATAAAACTTTAGCACCCATTTTATGTAACCCAAGAATATTTGACATTGCAACCCTACTATGAAGTATGTCCCCTATAATGGCTATTTTTAAATTTTTAATTTTTCCAAATTTTTCATAAATGCTTGTAATATCTAACATTGCTTGAGTAGGATGCTCATTTGTGCCATCTCCAGCATTTACAATTGGACAATCTAAATATTCAGTTAATTTTAAACATGAACCTGGAACAGGATGGCGCATAACTGCACAATCAATTTTCATAGCCTGAATATTTTGCACTGTATCCCTTAAACTTTCACCTTTATTTAGGCTGGAAGAACTTGCAGAAAAATTAAGCACATCAGCTGACAATCTTTTTTCTGCTAATTCAAATGATAATTTTGTGCGAGTAGAATTTTCAAAAAATAAATTAACAATGTTTTTTCCCTTTAATGATGGAATTTTTTTTATTGGACGATCTAAAACCTCTCGAAAAGTTAAAGCTGTATCAATAATTAATTGAATATCAGATGCTTTTGCATATTTTAATCCTATAAAATGCTGAGTACTAAGCTTGCTCATTATACTCCAATAGTTTTACACTTTCTTGTTTATCGACTTCATTAAGATAAACATAAATGTGCTCATTAAAAGATGTTGGATAATTTTTACCAACATAATTGGCTTTTATTGGTAGTTGACGATGCCCCCTATCAATCAAAACAGCTAATTGAATTTTGTCTGGCCTTCCTAATGAAAATAGTTCTTCCATAGCAGCTCTTATCGTTCTTCCTGTATACAAAACATCATCAATTAAGATTACATTTCTTTTATTAATATCAAATAATATATCGGAGGAACCTATTTTAGGGCTTCCTAAATTAGTTTCAAAATCATCTCTATAAAAAGTTACATCAATAAAACCCAAATCTAAATTATTTCCATTTATCTTTTTAATAATTTTAGATAATCTGTCAGCTATGACAGCTCCTCTAGTTCTAATACCAATAATTGCAATATCATCTAAATTTGGATTTTTTTCTATAATTTCATGTGCTAATCGAATTAAGGTTTTATTAATTTGATTCTCATCTAATAAAGTAGCTTTATTCTTTTTATTAATCATATATCCCTTACAAATATAATTTATATAAAAAAAGGGCACAAAGGCCCCCTGTAAATTCTTGCTATCCCCTTCTATGTATCTCGTACATTAACTTAAAGGGAGCTTATAAATAGCTCCCAAATATAAAACTTAAAAACAAAAAGTAAAATAATTAAATTAGAACATGATAAAAAAACTAGATTTATATATTTTTAAAAACTTTATAACTAGAGTCTTATTTTTATTAATAATTATTAGTTCAATCATATTACTTACAAATTTTGTTGACATGATTGATAATTTTATTAATGCTGGTATGGGTAGTAAAGAAATTGTTAATTATTATACCCTTACTATGCCAATATTTATTAGCTACACTATTCCAATGTCTGTAACTATTGGAACTATATTAACAATATTAGGTCATATAAAAAATAATGAGCTTCTTGCCATAAGGTCATTAGGAATTAGTTATTTTAGAATAGCAACAATCATAATTATTTGTGGATTTTTTATAAGTATTTTTCATTTTTATTTCGAAAATAGCATTGTCTCAAACAGTAACCATAAAAGATCTATTTTAATGAAACAATATAATCTCAAAAAAAATAAAACAAAGTTGAGAAACTTTATCGAAGATATTGATAAAAATAAATCAGTGATTATTATGAATTACAATAATAAAAAAGAAATTGCTAAAAATATTACAATAAAAGAAATTGATATAAAAAATAATATGGAATATAGAATTGATGCACTTTCAATGAAGTGGAATGAAAAATTAAAAAAATGGGATTTTAAAGAGATTAATCTAAGAATTTGGGAGAACAATCTATTAAAAAGTCAAAAAAATATAACTGATACATCTATTTTTTTAAAAAATATAACACCTGTATACCTAATTTCAGAATTTACTCTACCTGAAGAAATGGACTATTTTGAATTAAATGAATTTATAAAAATAAAAAAAGAAAGTTCTAGTAATACAAATAAATGGGAAGTAGGCTTACATCATAAAGTATCTTATCCATTTTCAAATTTATTTTTAATATTATTTGCAACTATATCTGCAATTGGATTAAAAAGCGCTAACATTTCTTATGGAGTAGGACTTAGTCTTTTAATAATTGTAATTTACTATATTCTAATAGTTATAAGTAAAAATTTAGGAATTGAAGGAAGCGTTGATCCAAAAATATCTGCATGGATTCCAAATATAACCATGCTTTTTATAACTTTTTACTACTATAAAAAATATATATTTTAAATTTTATGAGTTTTAAATATTAGTGAAAGGGAAAAATCAATTCCTTTTGCTGATTGTAAAAAAATAGCATCTTTAAAATTTAATCCATAGTTAAATAAAACTGGACCAGCTTTATAACCCATTGAAAAACCAGAGTTTATTCTTCCTTTTTCAGAAATAGAAAAACCAAAGGTGATGGGTATATTTCTAAATCTGTTAAATATAAAACCAGAAGACAACTTCCATCTCTCGGAATTTCTTATTGCATTTGAAAAGCTAGTTGAAAGGCTTGTGCATAGTGATATATTATCCTCAAAATCCTTTTTAATACTTATATTTAAACTAGCTGGATAATCAGTTACATGAACTTGTTTTTTTAAATTAAATGAATTAATATCTTCTATAGATAAATCCTGAGTCTTTAAAAGATAAGAAGCATTTTCGGTTTGAATTAGAGATCCACTATTAAATAAACTATCAATATTAAAAGGAATATTTGATAAATCATCAAATTCTACAACTGCAAAACTTTCAGTACTATAAATTTGATCAAGAGATGTAGTTACTATATTCATAGCATTTAAGGTGTCTAATAATATTGTATAGTATTGTTTTTCATTGTGACGAAGAGGGAGTTTTTCCTCAATAAAATCCCTTAACGAATTATAAGTAATATTATCATCATCCCAATAAATTGTACCAAATAAATTATTTAGAGATATTCCATAAGTTAAATCAGAAGATTTATTATAAATTAAACCCAAATCCATAGCAAAGCCACTCCCACCTATCGCCTGATTAATTAAATATTTTGCCTGTCCCATAAATCCAGTAGTAGTGTCTGTAACAAAATAAGATGAATTATCTGAAAGATTTAATAATTCTCCATAAGCCAAACCTTGTAAATATTTCAGTCTAATTCCATATGATAAGTTGTTAATTTTTTGAGAATAACCTATTGAACTTTCTGAAAAAATATTAATAGTACTATTTCCATCTAAATTATATACTTCATTTGCTTCATTACCATAAAGTATTAATTTCACAAATGATTTAGGTAAGCCAAAATTACCAATTGAGTATAATCTATTATGAAAAGATATATTATTGAAAACTATATCTGAAAATGGAATATTAAATGCTGAATTTAAATTAAATTGTAATCCTTTATTAATTAATTCATCAAACTCAGACTTAGGATAATAATCAGGGTCAGTAGAATCATCAAAATTTTTACCATTTATATCATTATATTTTGATATAGAAAAAAAATTATTATCAAAACCCATATTCAATCCAATTATTTTTATAGATAAGCCTTTATGACTTGAGGTAACTGCAGCATTTGAAGAACGAAAATCATTATATGATATTGCTGAAGCATTTGATAAAGAAATATTTTCTGGATTAAAATAAAAAGCAGAGAATCCCATTTTAAATAATAAAATTATATATATATATTTATTTAATATCATTCCTCTAACAACCCTGAACTAATTAATTTAAAAATTAAATGAGAATTAATAGATAATATATTTGAAGGCTGAAAAGTAATTGTATCTAATTCACTATCAAATACAAACCTTGGAATTAAATATTGAGATGAATCTCTTGTAAAATAACTAATTTGATCCTCTAAAATAGTTGATTGGTGAGTAATAACCGAATCTAATACCATACCAATTGAATCTAGTAAAGGAGATTGAAATTCAATGTTAAGTAAATTTTCATAATAATAATTATAGTCATCTCCTATACAATCTAAATGGGATACAAAAGTATTAGAACTATCATAAATAACTTCTAAAAAATTACATGATAAATAATTTTGAATGTTAGCCTTACATGTACTATCTATAACTTGGCTATTCATATCACTTGTAATTAATGAGTCAATACATAGAGGAAAATAATCAGGACTATTTGAAATATACATTAATAAATTTCCTCCGAAAGGAATTTGATTATTCATATTCATATTAAGAGTTGCTGAAACTAAGCCACTATCAATTTTGGTTGCAGTTTGTCTATCCATAGCATTTAAATCTGTAAAACTGTCAGGAACAAAACTAAACATATCGCCATCTTTTATAACTATGGTTAATGGTGAAATTATAATCTCAACATCACCCCATAAAGATTTTTCAGGAATTAAAGTAGCATCTCCATCCATTATAGCATATCCTGAAATATCAATAATATCATACGAAAATAAATCCGTAATCTTATGATCCATAATTTCAATAACAGGCGCTTCATGAACTAAGCCATTTCCTACATGCTCTACAGCCATAGTATCTTGGAAAAACGATATAATTAATGAGTCAGTATCATATTCAGGATTTAAATCTGGTAAACCTAAAAATTTGATGTTTGGTTCAACATGAATTTTAAGAGTGTCATCATCACTAATTCCATACAGATCTAAATATAACTTCATATCAGCAGAAATTTGATTATATAGATAGAGATTAAATTTTAAAAAAGGTAAATCAAATCCTTCAAATCCAGAAGGTAGATTACCTAAAGCTATATCTGATGTTGAAAATTCATTTAAATTCACTTTTAATTCATCTAATTTAATTGTCTTAGATTCAATTCCATTTCCTTCTAAACCATAAGGCTCATCAAAATTAAGATTTGCTGAATCTTCTTGAACTATAACTGAATAGCCTATTGACAAAGAGTCTATACTACTCCCATCTTGTGTTTTGATAGTATAATCTGAAATAATTATATCTTCAAAAGATTCACCTTGAAATATTGTTTGAGAATCAAAAAGCATTTCATTATTTGAATTAACTAAATTATTTGAAAACATATTAAATGTAATATCAGTAAAAAAATTATTTACTAAATCAAAAGCAATACGATTAGTATCTAAATCAATTAAATTTGATATATGGCCTTCAATTAAAGTCATATTTTCATCTACAGGTAATTTTACAGAGTAACTAGTATCAATTACACATTCAATATCTGCATTTAATGATTGAAAATCATTTATTTCTATTTGATTTAAAATTGTTAATTTTTCTTGTCCTGTAATCCACACACCTGATGGTAAATCAATACATTCATTACCATCCCAAGTACCTTCAATAGTATTGCAACAAGCTTCATTAGAAGTACAAGCTATATAACAAGCTTCATCCTGCCAATCTCCATTAATATTTTCATCTAAACAAAGCATCTCATCCATTTCAATCAAAAAATAGCAAATTTCACCATTCCAATTTGGATCTCCAAAATATGAATCACATGATGATTCATCATCAATATATGGAATAATCTGTATGCACTGGTCATCTTGCCAATTATAACCTAATTCATTGCATACCTGATTATCTATATTGATAGGTAATAAGCAATCTTCATCTTGCCAACTATAGCCAAGCTGCTCACATGTATCTTGATTATATAAATCACAAGATTGGTAATTACTTGATAATTCTAAATTTTCATCAATCCTTATATAAATATCAGTTTCAACATCACAACCAAGATTTTTATTGAATAAATTTGTAATTTCAATTTCTTCTCCATCAATATTTGTTAAATAATTATTAATTAAATTTTCTTCATTAGAAATAACCTCAAGTCGAAATTCATTAATTTTAAATGGAAATTCATTATTAATAGAAAAAGTATTGCTCCCTTGACCAATAGTGAGCCAATTTAATTGATTTAAACATTGTATTTCTTCTATTTCATCACAAACTGAATCATTAATTTGTTCTATTGATTCTTCAATATCTTGATCTAGAAGGTCTAAATCTTGAGAAAAACATTTTCCTTCTCCAATTAAATCAGAATCAGCAATTAAACTTGAAAGTAAAATTTCCTCATTAATTGCAGGGAATTCTGGTATTGGATTTGGATTTGGAACGATTATATTCTGAAGATTAAAATCCAAATCGTTCTTTGATATAATAAAAAAAGACTCATCAGTTTTAACATATCCAGAATCAATAATTGATTCGTTTAACTCTATAATAAAATTAGTACTATCAGGGGTCGTAAATTCAATATCATTAGATTCTGTAGCAATTGATGCCATAGAATAGTCTTCATTCAAAAGAGGTATTAATAAATCAAATTCCCAAGAGGGGGTCTCCCACTTTTGAGGTATTCTAAAATCACAACCTAATAAAAATAGTGAAATAAATACTATAACTATCTTCAAACTATCAAAAAATAAAAATTTATTAATATCTATAGTCTTTATTTTTAAATGGCCCTTCTTTAGGTATCCCTGTATAATCTGATTGATCATCTGTCATTTTAGTTAATTTAACTCCTAAGTGATTTAAATGAAGCATCGCAACCTTTTCATCTAAATTTTTTGGAAGAATATGAACACCTTTAGAAACATTGCCTTCCCATAGAGAAATTTGTGCAAAAACTTGATTTGTAAAAGATGTAGACATTACAAAAGATGAATGCCCAGTAGCATTGCCTAAATTAACTAATCTTCCTTTAGACAATAATATAATTGATTTTCCATTTGAAAATTCAAACCTATCAACTTGAGGTTTAATATTAAATTCATTAGTATTCTTTTCTAAAAATTCTACATCAATTTCATGATCAAAATGACCTATATTACATAAAATAGCATTATCTTTCATTTTTGCCATATGATTTTTATTGACTACATGTTTATTTCCTGTAGCAGTTACAAAAATATCACCATATTCACAAGCATCATTCATATCTACAACAGAAAATCCTTCCATTGCTGCTTGAAGAGCACATATAGGGTCTATTTCAGTAATATATACTTGAGCTCCATAGCCCTGCATTGATTGAGCGCAACCTTTTCCAACATCTCCATAACCACATACGACTACTTTTTTACCAGCTAACATAATATCTGTAGCTCTTTTCAAACCATCAGCTAAAGATTCTCTACATCCATATTTATTATCAAATTTAGATTTTGTAACTGAATCATTAACATTGATAGCTGGAAAGGGTAATTTTCCTTCAGAAAATAATTTTTCTAAACGATGAACTCCGGTTGTTGTTTCCTCTGATACCCCCTTAATTGAACTAATTATTTCTGGATATTCCTCTAATACTCTTAATGTTAAATCACCACCATCATCTAAAAGCATATTAGGAGGTTGACCTGAAAAATCTAATGTTTGATCAATACACCACACATATTCTTCTTCGCTTTCACCTTTCCATGCAAAAACTGGAATATTGTTTGCAGCGATTGCTGCAGCAGCTTGATCTTGAGTAGAATAAATATTACATGAAGACCATCTAACCTCTGCCCCTAATTCAATTAATGTTTCAATTAAAACAGCAGTTTGGATGGTCATATGTATACAACCTGCAATCCTTGCTCCTTTTAATGGTTTTTTATCTTTGTACATTTTCCTTAATGACATTAAACCTGGCATTTCAGCTTCTGCCAAATTAATTTCTTTCCTTCCTAAATCTGCTAAATTAATATCAGCAATTTTATAATCTGAAAATTTAGTTTTTTCTACTGTACTCATATTCTTATTTTTTCCTTAATATTTCTTCAATCATATTTGTTTTTTCCCATTCGTAACCATTTCTACCAAAATGCCCATACGCAGATAAAGGTGTATATATTGGATTTTTAAGCTTCAAATGATCAATTATTTCTTGAGGTTTAAGTGGAAAGGTTTCTTTAACTATGTTTACAAGTTTGTAGTCATCAATTTTACCTGTATTAAATGTATTAACATTAACTGAAATGGGATCTGCAACACCTATGCTATATGCTAACTGTACTTCACACTTATCTGCTAATTTAGAAGCAACAATATTTTTTGCAATATATCTAGCCATATACGCTGCTGAACGATCTACTTTTGAAGCATCCTTACCTGAAAAAGCTCCACCACCATGTCGTGCATAACCTCCATAAGTATCAACAATAATTTTTCTTCCTGTTAAACCTGTATCAGCTAATGGTCCACCAATCACAAAACGACCCGTACCATTAACAATAAAGTTATCATCATAATCAATGTTATATTCATCTAAAACAGGAATTATTACATGTTTAGTAATATTATCTGTAATAAATTGATGCTCAGCCTTTTCTGTTTTAAATTTACCCAATAAATTTTCATGCTGAGTTGCAATAACAACACTAGTAACCTTTACAGGTTTATCATTTTCATATTCAACACTAACTTGAGATTTTCCATCTGGCTTAAGCCATGTTAATGTTTTATCTTTTCTTAATTTAGATAAACGATATGATAATTTTTGAGCTAATTGAATTGGAAGCGGCATAAACTCAGGAGTCTCATTACAAGCAAAACCAAACATTAAACCTTGATCTCCAGCTCCTTGTTCGTGATCTTGGGACACATCAACACCTTGTGCAATATGTGAACTTTGTGAAACTATATTATGCTGAATATGAAAATGTTTATTTTTACTTAAAGTACTAGTAGCTCCTAATTCCTCAGTAGTGTAACCTATCCTTTTTAACGCATTTTCTACTATTGTTGTGTACTCGATATCTGCTAATGTGGTTATTTCTCCTGATATAATTGCTTGACCTTGCGTAATCATTGTTTCGCATGCTACTCTAGATTCGGGATCCTGTTCTAATATTGCATCTAATATAGAATCAGAAATTTGGTCACAAACTTTATCAGGATGACCTTCAGTTACTGATTCTGATGTAAAAATATATTTATTATTCATATGCCAACCATTTCATAAATTAATTACTTTAAAAAGAGTAGTCAAACTAAGCAAATTATTATTTTGGACCAAACTCTTTTAGATACTCTATTGAACTACCGTATTTTTCAAAATTTTGTTTAAATGCATTAGATAAATCTAACGCCTTAGAATCATATAAAGCCTTATCTGCCCAACTCTCTCTTGGATTTAATATGTTATTTGGTATTCCATCAATCTCAATTGGAATATTTAAATTAAAAATAGGATCTCTATTATAGCTAGATTTTTCAATACTGCCATTTAAAATTGAAGAAATCATCTGCCTAGTAAATTTTATACTAATTCTTTTTGCTCCTGAAGTAGCTGCCCCTCCTATCCAACCAGTATTAACTAAATAAACAGGAACATTATGCTCTTCTATTTTTTTCTTTAATAATTCAGCATATACTAATGGGTGCAATGTTAAAAATGGGCCTCCATAGCATGGTGAAAATGTAGCTTGAGGCTCCGTCACCCCTCTTTCTGTACCTGCTACCTTAGCAGTATATCCACTAATAAAATGATACATTGCTTGATCAGAAGATAATTTTGATATTGCAGGCAGTATACCAAAAGCATCACAAGTTAAAAAAATAATTTTATTAGGATGGCCAGCCATACTATTCAATCCCTTGGCCATTAATGAGTTGTCAATATGATATAAAGGATAAGATACTCGAGTATTTTCTGTTTTTGAGTTATCCGTAAAATCAATTACTCTACTATTTGTATTAAAACCTACGTTTTCTAATAAAGCACCGTGTCTAATTGCGTTATATATGTCAGGCTCATCATCTTTATTTAAATTTATAGTTTTAGCATAACAACCACCCTCAAAATTAAAAATACCATTATCTGACCAGCCATGCTCATCATCACCAATTAAAGGACGATTAGGGTCTGTTGAAAGAGTAGTTTTCCCTGTTCCACTTAAACCAAAAAATAAAGCTGTGTTTTTATTTTCAATATCAGTATTTGCAGAACAATGCATAGATAAAACACCTTTTTGAGGTAACATATAATGGAGTATAGAAAAAATACCTTTTTTCATTTCTCCACCATATTCAGTGCCTCCAATAATTGCAATATTTTTTGCTAAATTAAAAATAATAAAAGTCTTAGAGTTTAATTGATGTCTTTTATAATCTTCATTTTGAAAATGAGATGCATTAATAATTGTAAATTTTGGTTTAAAATTTTGTAATTCTTTTGAGCTAGGACGAATAAACATATTATGACAAAAATGATTCTGCCATGCTTTTTTAGAAATCACTCTAATTGGCAAAGCATAATCATGATCAGCTCCTGCAAAACCATCAAAAATATATGTTTTAGTATCACTTTTTTGATTATAAAAATCAATTACCTTATCATACAATTCATTAAATACAGATAAATCTACCTTTGAATTAACAGGGCCCCACCATAATTTATTTTCTGAATCAGGCTCAATCACAAAATATTTATCTTTTGGAGAGCGCCCAGTATATTCTCCTGTATTAACTATTGTAGCACCATTCATTGCCATAATAGTCTCACCATTTATTAGACCTTCTTCAATAATACGTTCAATTGGTAAATTTCGATAAATGTTTGAAAGAGATTTGAAACCTAATTTATCTAATTCTAATTTTTTATAATCCATAATAAAACCTAATTTTATTTAGCATGAGGGTGCGCCTTTTTAAAACTTTTTCTTAACTCTGATATATTTACATGAGTATAAATTTGAGTAGAAGATAGATCTTCATGTCCTAACAACTCTTTTACACTCATTAAATCTGCTCCATTATTTAATAAATGTGTTGCAAAAGTATGCCTTAAAGCATGAGGGCTAATCTGCTCATTTTGTGTAACTTTTGCAGTATATTTTTTCACTATATTAAAAACACTTCTTTCTGATAAATAATTATTTTTACTCTTCCTTGCTTTCTGAAATAAATATTCAGCATCTTTCACATTATCAAAATTTAAATAATCTTGTAATTTTTTCTTAGCATAATTACCAATAATTACAATTCTTTTTTTATTTCCTTTTCCTAGTATACGGATAGAGTTATCTACTAAATTAATATCTTTTATTTTAATTTTTACTAATTCTGATATACGTACACCTGTAGAATAAAAAATTTCTAATATTAAATTATTTCTTAATTCATTAAAACTACTAGATTCATCAAGTTTGAGAAGTAAACTAACTTGATCCTGATTAAGGAAAATAGGTAATTTTTTATCCAATTTTGGCGAAGGAACTGATTTAGAAATATTATTTTTTAGAATATTGTTTTTAACTAAAAAATTAAATAAAGATTTAATGCTAGCTAGCTTTCGAGATACAGTTTTTGAAGTTAATTTTTTAACACTTAGAAAATATAAATATTCATGAATATGTTTTTTTTTAATATCATCCCAAGATGAAAAAGAATTTTTATTAATAAATTGATAAAAATCATTTAAATCTTTTTTATATGCACGTAAAGTATTGCTTGAATATTTTTTTTCAATACATATATAGTTTAAAAAATCATCAATTTTATTTTTAATCATGTTCATTTTTTTTTAAAATATTCAAAATATACTCAAAATCATCTGGAATTGGTGCATAAAATTTATTTTTTTCATTAGTGTAAGGATGAACAAATTCAATTGAATAGGCATGTAAAGCTACTCTATTTATAGATTGAAGTATCATTTTTAAACTATTTGAAAATTTTAAATGATAAGACTTTATTTTATTTATTCCACCACCATAACTTTCATCACATATTATTGGATTAGAAATACTAGTTAAATGCACTCTAATTTGATGTGTTCTACCTGTTTTAGGGTAAAGTTCAACGTATGATAGTGGATTAAAATAATTTAATCTTTTAAAGCTAGTTTCTGAATCCCTACCTTTTGATTGCAAACTAAATATTTTTCTATTTTTTTTATCTCTAGCAATAAAGCCTCTAATCAAACCAGATTGATCTATATTGCCCCAAATAATTGAACGATAAACTTTATTAATTGTTCTAGATTCAAATTGTTTAGATAAATTAGCATGCACTTCATCCTGTTTAGCAATTAACATAATACCACTTGTTTCTTTATCAAGCCTATGGACAATTCCTGGAGCCTGATTATTCAATTGAGATAATTTATTAAATCTATATACTAAAGCATTTGCTAACGTTCCGCTTGATATTCCACTACCCGGATGAACAATTAAACCAGATGGTTTATTAATAACCGCTAAATATTCATCCTCATAAATAATATCAAAATCTATTTTTTCAGGTTTAATTGAATTAGATTTTTCTAGAACAGAAAAATCATAATAAATTTTTTCACTACCTTTTAATATGTAAGATGGGGAGGTTTTATTATTATTAACTAAAACATTACCCTTAAGGATATAATTTTTTATCTTTGTTCGTGAAAAAAAATTAAAATAATTAAATAAGTATAAATCTAATCTAATATTTTTATCATCAACTAATAATTCACCTTTGTAACTATTGTGTTTATTCATCATTAGATATTTTGGGGACTATAAAAGATAAAATATATAAGGTAATGCCTATTGTTATAAATGAATCTGCAAAATTGAATATATAAAAACGATGACTTTCATATCCAATATTAATAAAATCAACTACACCTGTATAATTCATAAAATTAAATGCTGTAAAAAATCTATCAATAAGATTACCAAGCGCCCCCCCAATAATCAAACAAAGACTTACCTGGATTAATTTTGAATCTTTTTTTGAATCATATAAAACTTTTAAAATGAATAGGCAAGCTATTACAGAAACAACAAATAAAAGCATAGAACTAGAAAAAGGATTCCAACCAAATGAAATCCCATCATTAGTAATGTATGTAAAATATAATAATTTAGGAATGATAATAACCGTATCTGAAATAGAAAGATATTTCTGAATTAGTATTTTTGATAATTGATCAGCAAAAATTAAAAAAAATATGATATATACCCAGTTTTTTTTCAAAACTAATAATTTATTTTTTATTTTTACATGAAAAACAGCTAGTTGTATGTGGAACTTCCATTAATCTATCAGGATGAATTTTCTCACCACATTCTTTACATATACCAAACGTACCTTCATCTATCATCTCTAAAGCTCTATCAAGGTATTGTAAAAATTTATTTTCTCTTTGAACCCAATAATAAGCTTTTTCAATCTCTTGATGATCCGCACCAGCATCTGCTAAATGAGAAGAATAATTAACACTCGATGTATTAGAGTTTTCAAGCATATTGTCAGCAATATCTTGAGATTTAATTATATCTTTTAAAACCGCATCTTTTTTTTGAATGATTTTTTCTTTAAAATCTTTCAACTCTTTTTTAGAATATTTATTATTACTCATAAAATATTTTCCTCCATTATTTTATTATACTTTGGAAATAGCAATACAAACATCTGCACCATCAATTTTAAATTTTTCATTAAAATCTAAATTATTAATATCTTGAAGTATTGATTCCGTTAGAGTTTCGTTTTTAAAATAATCTTTAAATTTATCAATTGAATCTATAATTTCAGAACTACATTTAATACCAAAACAAATTCTATCGCTAACATCAAAATTTGATTTTTTCCTTAAATTTTGAACATGCCTTATTAAATCTCTAACTACACCTTCCATTTTTAACTCTTCTGAAATCTTAATATTCAAACCTACTTTAAATTCTTTATTACTATTAACACATAAATTTTCTCTTGGAACCTCTTCTATAATTAATTCTTCCTCTAAAATCTCAAATTCCTTTGAACTAGTTCTGATTTTAATTTTTTTATTTTTTTCTATATCCAAAATCATTGAATTTGGATCTGATTGATTGATAAAAGAAACAATATCTTTCATATCACTACCATATTTTTCAGATAAAAGTGCAAAATTAGGTTTAACTTTATAACTTAGTAAAGTATTAACATCATTAACAATTTTAATAGATTTAATATTTAATTCTTCTTTAATTTGATTTTCATTTCTTTTAATTGTATCTGATATGTCATGGTTTGAAAAAATATTAAGCGTAGATAAAGGCTGTCTTACTTTAATATTAGCTTTATTTCTTGCAGAGCGTGATAAATTTACAATATTAATTATATCATCAATTTCCTTTATAATATTAAAATCAGTATTAGATTCATTATAATCAGGAAATGATGATAAATGAATACTTTCTTCATCTTCTTGATTAAGGTTAGAATAGATTTCTTCAGCTAAAAATGGAATAATAGGCGCCATAATTTTTGTATATGTAATTAACGCACTATAAAGAGTTAAGTATGCAGCATTTTTATCATTATCATTTTCAGACTTCCAAAATCTTCTTCTATTTCTTCTAACATACCAATTTGATAAATAATCAAGAATAGCTGAAGATTCTTGCATTAATTTATATACTTCAAAGTTTTCATAGTATTTTTTTGATTGATTAATAAACTCATTCATTTTTGAAGCTATCCACTTATCTAATATTGTATAATCAGATTCTTTAACTTGAACATTTAAAGGGTCAAATTTATCAAGATTAGCATATGTCACAAAAAAGTAATAAGTATTCCATAAAGTAATTATTTTCTTTCTAACTTCATCTGCTATTCCATATCCAAAAAGTAAATTATGTTCAGGATTTTGACTCGCATAAAGCCATCGCATAACATCTACACCCATTTTTTCAGCGGCATCTTCAAACCAAATAGCATTACCCCATGATTTGTGCATATCTCTACCCGTTTCATCCTTAACCAATGCATGACCTAATAGAGTTTTAAATGGAGCTTTTTTCTCTAACATTGTTGACATAGCTAAAAGAGAATAAAACCAATTTCTAAATTGTCCTGGAAAACACTCAACTACAAAGTCTGGTGGAAACCATTTATTCCAATAATCCCTATCAGTATTATATTTTAATGTTGAATATGGAACAATTCCAGCATCAAGCCATGGATTCCCAACATCAGGTATTCTTGAACCAATTAATCCTGTTTTTGGGTGCTTGATTTTAACCTGATCAATCCAAGGTCTATGAGGACTCTGATTTTTAAATTCTTCAAATCCTTCAACTGCCAATTCTTCTAACTCTTCTTTTGAACCAACAACATAAAATGATTTATCTTCAAATACCCAAATTGGTAAAGCTAACCCCCAAAATCTTTTTTTAGATATCATCCAATCACCCATATTTTCAAGCCATTCCATCTCTCTATCATGGCCCCATTCTGGAATCCATTTTATATCACCTACTACTTTTTTAATATTGTCTCGCCAATCCATATTAATATACCATTCATCTACGCTTCTATATACCAGCTCATCGCCTGAACGCCAACAATGAGGATATACGTGAGGGTAATCTTCTTGATATAATAAAAATTGATTATCTTTAAGATATTGGATGATTTCATCCCTAGTAGATTCTAATGTAGCAACTTTTCCTGTTAAAAAATCAAACCCTGGTAGGTATTTAGCCTCATCATCTAGAGGTGCTATTTCTACTAAATTATTTTTCTTACCAATTTTATTATCAATAGCTCCACAACCTGTTGCCATATGAACAATTCCTGTTCCTTCTCCTGCAACAACAATGTCATTACCAATATTATCCTTTCCTCCATCAATTACTCTATGACAATCAATTGCTGTTATCCCTTGCTCTTTCAAAGATTCATTGGTAAAAGGGTAACCCCCTGGTATATTCTGAACTTCAAAATTATCAAATGGCCCCTTATATTTCAATCCTATAAGCTCTGAACCCTTTATTTTGTCCTCTATAGTATAGCCGCCCCTTTCATTAAAAATTTGTTCTATGGTTTTAAGTTTAGGGACGCCTTTAACCCATTGCTTTTTATCTTTAAATTGTTTTTCTAATCTTTGAAATTTTAAATTTTCTTCAGCAAAATAATAAATAGAACCATCAGAAGCTTTTAATTTAATATAATCTAAATTAACATTGACTGCTGCTGAAATATTTGATGTAAGTGTCCAGGGAGTAGTAGTCCAAACTAATAAATATTCATTTTTTTTATCAACTAGAGGAAATTTAACAAATACAGATCGATGTGCTACAAGTTTTCTTCCTTCAATAATTTCCATTTGAGAATATGAAGTCCCTGATCTTCCAGACCACGGAACCACATCAGTTCCTCTGTAAATTTTACCTTCTTTAAACAATTTTTTTAAAAAACCCCAAATTGTATAATTATTTTCATCAGACATTGTATAGTAAGAATTATCCCAATCCATCCAATAGCC
>CETH01122563.1_pt1 | contig 20175 bp, 16 predicted proteins | sample 361461 | NCBI WGS metagenome assembly CETH01 (sample SAMEA2622695, study PRJEB7988) | marine metagenome | isolation source: saline water (ENVO:00002010), including
AAAAAAAAAATATTTTGTTGAAATTATTACTGACAAAAGAGGTCTTCAATATTTAAATAATTATAATAACGTTAATATTAGAATTATAAATTCAGGAACAATTTTTCAAAAAAATATTTTTCAAATTTTCTTTGGAATAATAAAAGTTATAAGGTCTTTTATTTTATCGTTGGTTTTTATGATAATATATAGACCAAAATTAATTATAGGTATGGGTGGGTATTCCTCATTTCCAGTTTGTCTAGCAGGATTTTTTCTAAGAATTCCCACATTAATATATGAAAATAATATAATTATAGGAAGAGCAAACAAGTATCTCCTCCCTTTTGTAAATAAGATTTTTGTTTCTTCAAACAGTATAAAAGGAATAAAAAATAAATATAATAAAAAAATTTTTTTTTCCGGGTTTTTAATTAGAAATACCATCCTAAATTTACAAAAAGATAAGAAAGAAAAATCAAAAAATAACTTATCAATTTTGATAATGGGTGGGAGTCAATCAGCTAAAATTTTCGGTGATATTTTGCCGGACGTTATAATAAAATGTTTTCAGAGAGGGTATAAATTTAAAATTTATCAACAATGTACAGACAAGCAAGTAAATGAGATAAGGAAAAAATACCAAAAATTTAATATAGAATTTGAACTATTTTCTTTTTCAGGTGATATGTCTAAATATTACAGGCAAGCAGATCTAGCAATTACCAGATCAGGGGCATCATCTTTAGCAGAACTAATTAATTTAAGAATCCCTTTTATTGCCTTACCTTTACCATCGTCAGTAGATAACCATCAATTTATGAATGCAAAATATTTTCAAATGAAAGGATACTGTTTTTTATTAGAAGAAAAATTTGTTTCTGATAAATTAATGGATATCCTTATAGATTTACATAAAAATGAAAAAAAATTATTTTTAATTTCTGAAAAAATGTCAGAGCATTCAGATAAAAACGTTTTTTCAAAAGTTGAAAAATTAATTAAGGAAATACTAAATGAGCAAAATTGAAATTGGATTAAAAGATAAAGTTCACTTTATTGGAATTGGTGGAATCGGAATGAGTGGTCTAGCACAAGTGATGAAAGTTATGGGTTTTAAAGTTCAAGGAAGTGACTTAATTAATAGCAAAAATACTGAAAGATGTAAAAAAATTGGAATTAAAATATTTAAAACCCATAAAAAAAATAATATTAAAGATTCAACTATAGTTGTTACATCATCTGCAATTAAAAAAAACAATCCAGAAATTCTTGCAGCAAAAGAGAAAAAAATTCATATTCTTAAGAGAGCTGAAATGTTAGCTCATGTTGTTTCCTTAAAAACAAATATCGTCATTACAGGGTCGCATGGCAAAACTACAACAACATCTCTAATATCTAAAATACTGTCTTCTGCAAAACTAGATCCAACAATAATAAACGGTGGGATTATTAATTCTTTTAATAGTAATGCCAGACTAGGAAAAGGAGAATGGGCAGTCCTAGAAGCCGACGAGTCAGATGGTAGTTTTCTAAATTTTCCAGTAAATTATTCTGTGGTTACTAACCTTGATAAGGAACACCTGGATTTTTATAAAAATTTTAATAATTTAAAAAATTCTTTTGTTAAATTTTTAAACAAAACACCTTTAATTGGAAAGTCTTTTGTTTGTATAGATGATCAAGAGTTAAAAAAAATATTACCAAGGGTCAAGAACAAAAATTATTTAACTTATGGTTTTTCAGAAAAATGTAATTTTCAAATTTTAAATCCTCTTTATAAAAAAGATCACTCGATCTTTGATTTAAGAATTTTAGTAACTGGTTCAAAAAAGAAAAATATTAAAAAAATTAAACTTAATCTTATTGGAAAACACAATGTTATAAATTCAGTAGCTGCTATTGCGCTATGTCTACATATAGGCGTAAAGATTAATATTATAAAAAAATCATTAAAAAAATTTACGGGAATACAAAGAAGGCTAACAAAAGTTTTTTCAGTTGAAGGAAGAGAATTTTTTGATGATTATGCTCATCACCCAACAGAAATAAAATCAGTCTTAAAAAGTTTAAAATCTACTTCTGTTAAAAGAAAAGTCATTGCTGTTTTCCAACCGCATAGATACTCAAGATTAAAATCACTTAAAAAAGACTTTGCATCTGCTTTTAATAATTCAGACTTAGTGATTCTTTGTCCAGTCTATCCAGCTGGAGAAAAAACTGATAAAAATTATAATTCTTTAAATTTCGCAAAATTAATTTCTAGAAACTCTCATGTTCAAGTAGTTATAATTGAAAACCAGAATGATTTAAGAAAATTTTTTGTTAAAAATTTAATAGATAATGAAATAGTAGTCTGTATGGGAGCTGGCTCAATTTCAAAATGGTTAAGAGAAATGGATTTGTAAAATAATATTATGATTTATAAAAACGAAAAGCTTTCAAAGTATAACTGGTTTAATTTAGGTGGTCCAGCAAGAATTTTTTTTAAACCAGGTTCGGAAACGGATCTTAAAAATTTCTTAGAAGAATATAATAATCAAGAAAAAAATATTTATATTCTTGGTGCTGGGTCAAATACCCTTTTTAGGGACTCCGGGTTTGATGGAATTATAATTAAACTCGGTAAGAATTTCAGTTATACAAAATTATTGAATGATAACAAAATAGAGGTTGGAGCAGCAACTTTAGATAAAGCTGTTTCTGATTTTGCTCTTGAAAATTCTATTGCAGGATTAGAATTTTTATCTTGTATACCTGGCAGTATCGGTGGAGCTATTACGATGAATAGTGGATGCTATGGTTATGACATATCTAAAAATTTTTTATCTCTTAATGCTTTAAACTTTCGTGGAGAATTAAAATCATTTAGCAAAGATGAGATAAAATTTTTTTACAGAGGAAGTAATTTACCTAGAGACTTAATAATCTTAAATGTAACACTCCAAGGAGAGTCTGGAAACAAAGTTGAAATTGATAATAAAAAAAAAATGTTAATAAATCAAAAAAAAGAAAGTCAACCTAGTAGAATAAAAACTTGCGGAAGTACATTTAAAAATCCAGAAAAACAAAAAGCATGGGAAATTATAAAATCATCAAACTGTTCTAATTTTGGTGTTGGTGGTGCAAGCATTTCAAAGAAACATAGCAATTTTTTTTTAAATAATGGCAAAGCTACTTCTGCAGATATCGAGGCATTAATAGAGAAAGTTAGAAATGAGGTTTTTAAAAAAACAGGAATAAATTTAGAGCTAGAAATTAAAATTGTAGGTACCAAATGAAATTCAGAAAGAAAAAAATTTTAGTTGTTTTAGGGGGCACATCAAGAGAAAGAGAAGTAAGTTTAGACTCAGGAAGGTCATGTATCCTGGCTTTGAAAAAGATTGGATATAAAATAATAAAATTTGATCCAAAATTTTCATCATTAAGCAATATCGAAAAAAAAAATCCAGATATAATATTTAATGCTCTTCATGGAAAAAATGGTGAAGACGGAAAAATACAAAGTTTTTTTGAGTACTTTCGTGTTCCCTACACACATTCAGGGGTATTGTCCTCAATGATAGCTATGAATAAGCATTTTTCTAAACAGATATTTATAAAAAATAGAGTCACAACGCCAAACTATTTTTTTTTAAATAAAGATGATTATCAAAATTTAAATTTAAGTAAAAAAATTAAGGAAAAAAGAATGAATTTTCCAATAGTAATAAAGCCAAATGATGAGGGATCTAGTATAGGTGTTAAGATCTGCAAAAATATTAATTTACTTAAAAAAGAATTTAAAAAATTAAAAAGAAGTTATGATAATTTTTTATTTGAAACCTATATACCAGGTCAAGAAATACAGGTTGCTGTTATGGGTGGCAAATCAATAGGTGCCATTGAATTAAGACCAAAAAGAAAATTTTATGATTATAGGGCAAAATATAAAAAATCTGCAAAAACTTTACATATAATGCCAGCTCCAATTTCAAAAAAGAAATATAAGGAAGTTTTAAAAATTTCTGAAAAAGCAAATAAAATATTAAAATGTAGGGGCATTGTTAGATGTGATTTTAGGTTTTATAAAAATAAGTTTTTTCTATTAGAAGTAAATACTCAACCGGGAATGACAAGTTTATCTTTGGTGCCTGAAATTGCAAAACATTCAAATATCTCGTTTGTAAAATTAGTTAAGTGGATGGTAAATGACTCCGGTATAAATAGATGAATAAAAAAAAAAACTTTTATTTATGGGTTATTTTATTTATTTTTCTTACTACGTTTAGTTTTAATTCTTCTAAAAATTCAAAAAAAATTTTTCTACCAGTCAACATAATAAATATTGAAGGAATAAAAAATTCAAATCAGTTCGAAATTGATCAAAAACTTAATCAATTTAAAGGAAAAAGTATAATTCTAATAAGTAGATATCAGATGGAAAAAATTGTTGAAGGTTTAGAATTTGTTAAAGAAATAAAAGTTAAAAAAAAATATCCAGATACTATCAAGATCATTATTTTTGAAAATGAACCTATAGGCATTTTTAAACACGAAAATAATCAATCTTTGATTTTAGATGATGGAGAATCTATAGAAAATTTTCAATTTGATAAATTTAATAGCCTGCCTTTGGTGTATGGCAAAGGAGCCAAAGAAAGTTTTCACTTATTTTATAAATCTTTAGAAAATACCAATTTTAAAATAGAGAAAATAAAACAATTTATTTATTTTGGTATAAATAGATGGGATGTTATTTTAAATGATGGTAAAGTAGTTAAGTTGCCAGCAGAAAATTATGAGCTTTCAATTAAAAAATTTTTATCAATTTATAAAAAAGAAAATTTTGTAAATTTTAAAATATTTGATTTTAGGATTAAAGGACAATTGATATTAAAATAATAATGAAACAAGAACAACTAATCGCAGAGATATGTGAAGATAAAATAAGATATGTTATTTGTGAAAAAAATGAACAATCAGATTATAAAATTTTAAAGAAAAAAATTTCAGAAAATAATGGTATTAAAAAAGGAAAAATTTTAGATTTCAAAATCACCACAAACAGAATAAGTCAAGATTTAAAAGATTTAGAAAAAGAATCTGGAAAAATATTTAGAAATATTTCAGTTATAATTAATGAACCAGAAATTTGTTGTACAAATATATCAGGATTCAAAAAATTAAATGGATCAAAAGTTGAAAAAAGAGACTTAGATTATATTTTAAATGAAGCGAAAAGTTCTATTATAAAGAATCAAGAAAAAAACTCTATATTACACATACTTAACTCTAATTTTATTTTAGATAAAATTAAGAAAAATAAAGTACCTGTTGACCTTCACGGGGATCATCTGAGTTTGCATATGACATTTATTTCTTTGCCAACAAACAGCTTAAAAAATATTAGTGCTCTTTTTACCAATAGCGATTTAAAAATAGATAGAGTTATTAGCAAACCTCTTGCGTGCGGAATGGATTTATTAGGAAAGAATAAAGAAGCTAGAAATTTTGCTTTAATTAATTTTGATAAGGAAGTTAGTAGCATTTCTCTTTATGAAGACTCATCATTAGTATTTTTAAAAATTTTTCCCTTTGGAACTAACTCAATTTACAGGGATCTTATTCAACTTTGCTCACTTAAAGAAAGTGAAATAAGAAAAATTATGAAAGAGTTGGATTTCATAAATATTGAAAAAAATAAAGATAAATATATAGAAAAAAATCTTTTTACAGAATCAGAATTTAAAAAGTTAAGCAAAAATCATTTAAACGATATTGTTAAAGCGAGAACTAAGGAGATGTTAGACTATATTTTTAATAAAAATAAAAATTTAAAATATATTAACAATAAAATTTTACGTGTTGATTTGTTTTTTGAAGATGAAGATATTTTAGAAAATTTGGGTAATTTGTTTAAAGAGTATTTAAAGATTGATAAAAATAAGACCCAAATTGAATTGCTTCCCTTAAATGATTTTTCAGCTCTTTCAGGAGCGGCAGAGCTTATTTTTAAAGGTTGGGATAAAGAAGCGATTCCGTTAACTCATAAAAAAAAGTCAGTAATAGCTAGTTTTTTTGAGCGTTTTTTCTAAATAAAGTTCTATCGTAGCTTTTTGTAACATTAGTTGTTTTCAACTAAATTTTGAGTTTTTGTATAACTATTTCCATGTGGGAAAAAAATCAAAAAACACTTAAAAAAGAAGTATCATTCACAGGAATTGGCTTACATTCCGGTGAAAAAGTTAAAGTAACTCTTTTACCAGCAAACTCAAATTCTGGGATAACATTCAAAAGAACTGATCTAGAAAAAAATAATGAAATTTTAGCAAGTTTTAATAATGTATCCTCAGCAAAACTATGTACCAAAATAGAAAATGATTTTGGAGTAAGTGTCTCAACAATAGAACATTTAATGGCTGCATTCTATATTTGTGGAATTGATAACCTAATTGTAAATTTGAATGGATCAGAGGTTCCAATAATGGATGGATCTTCAAAAGATTTTGTTGAGATCATAAAAAATTGTGGACTCAAAACCTTAGAAGGCAAAAGGAAATTTATAAAAATTAAAAAGAAAGTAGAGTTGAAGGAGCAAGAAAAATTAATAAACATAACACCAAAAAATAATTCTTTTGAAGTTAAATTTACATTGAATTATAAAAAAAGTCCTTTAATTCAGACACAAACAAACAGTGTAAATTTTGAAGATAAAAATTTAGAGTATATTTATGCCGCAAGGACTTTCTGTTTGTACGAAGATATAGAAGAGATTAAATCTATAGGTCTAGCGAAAGGTGGCTCTTTGGAAAATGCCATCGTGGTTAAAGGAAACAAAATACTTAATGAAGGTGGACTTAGATCTGAAAAGGAATTTGTAAATCACAAAATACTTGACTTAGCTGGTGACTTTATGCTGTCAGGTGCAAGAGTTATCGGATCGATCGAATGTATCCATGGGGGTCATGCTTTAACCAATGAGTTTTTGAAAAAGATTTTTTCTGACAAGGGTAATTACGATATCGTAGAAAATGTATCTTCTACTTCAAACGTTAGGAAAATCGTTCCTCTACACAAGAGACTTGCTGTAAACGCCTAAATTTAACATCATTTTACGCAAGGTATTTTTTTTGTTATTAATACCTTATGCGTATATTTTTAATATTTATATTTTCATCTATTTTATTTTTTTCATGTTCAAAAAATAAGAGTGATACTCTTGCACCCCCTCCATCAACAAAACAGGAAGCTATAAAAGTTTATCAGGAAGCATTAGAAGCTTTAAAAAATGGTCAATATATTATTGCCTCTAGAAAATTTGATCAGTCCGAAAGCTTACTTCCACAGACACCGTGGGCAGCAAAATCTTCATTAATGTCAAGTTACTGTCTTTATACAATAAATTTTACAGACGAAGCATTATTGAATCTAAAAAGATTTATAAGAATTTATCCAGCAGATCCTAATGTAGACTATGCTCAGTATCTAATTGCAATAATTTATTATGAACAAATTCTTGATGAGGAGAAAGACTTAGAGCCTCTACTTCTTTCAAAAGCAACAATTGAAGATTTCCTAAAAAAATATCCAGACACCGACTATGCAATGGACTTAAAATTTAAGTTAGATTTGATTTATAATCAAATGGCTGCAAAAGAAATTTCTATAGCAAGATATTACATTCAAAATGAAAAATGGATACCAGCTATCAATCGTTTAAAGACCGTAGTGGAGAAATATGAAAAAACCATTTTCGTCGAAGAAGCTTTATTTAGGTTAGTTGAGATATATTTTAGGCTTGGATTAGAAGATGAAGCAAAAGCAGCAGCCACTTTGCTTGGATACAACTATAATTCAAGTGAATGGTATGAAAGATCATATAAAATATTAAATACGTCTTACCAGCCTATAAAAAATAAAGAAGATAAAGAAAAAGAGGGTCTAGTAAATAGAATAAAAAAAATATTTTTATTAAATGATTAAACAGGAAAAAATCGTAAAATTATACAAAGAGAAAATTAATAAGCTAATAAACTTTAACAAAGCTTACTTTGAAAAGGACAATCCCATTGTTTCAGACTCTAAGTTTGATGCTCTCAAAAAAGAATTGTTAGTATTAGCTAAAAAATATCCATATCTTAAAAAGATTAAAAATATAGAGAGAATAATTGGTTCAAAACCTTCTAATAAATTTAAAAAAGTTAAACATTCCATTTCTATGCTTTCACTTTCAAATGCTTTTAACAAAGAAGACATGGAAGATTTTGGAAAAAAAGTTAGAAAGTTTTTAAATATTAAATCTAATATTGAGTTATCTTCCGAACCAAAAATTGATGGAATATCCGCTTCCTTGAGATACGAAAAAGGAAAGTTAATTTATGGCTTATCAAGAGGAGATGGTGTTTTTGGTGAAGATATAACTGAAAATTTGTTAACTATAAATGATATACCAAAAAAGTTAAATAATGCTCCAGAGATTATTGAGGTCAGAGGAGAAGTATATATAGGAAAAAAAGATTTTGAGAAATTAAAAGATAAATTTGCTAATCCTAGGAATGCTGCAGGGGGATCATTAAGACAAAAAGATTCAAAGGCAACTAGCAAAATACCCCTTAAATTTTTTGCATATGGTATTGGAGAAATAAGCCCGCAAATTTTTAAAAATCAAACAGATGTAATTAAAAAACTTAAAACATGGGGCTTTCCTGTAAACCCACTTTGTAAAACAGTAAGTTCAATCGATGAAATTGAAAATAATCATACAGAACTTGAGAGTCTTAGATCAACTATAGATTACGATGTAGATGGAATAGTTTATAAAATTAATAATATAGGTTTTCAACACAGGCTGGGCTCAACATCTAATTCTCCAAGATGGGCAATAGCTTATAAATTTTCCTCAGTAAAAGCATCATCTAGAATAAAAGAAATTTCAATTCAAGTAGGTAGAACAGGTGCTATAACACCAGTAGCGAAAATAGATCCCATTACGGTTGGTGGAGTAGTAGTTTCAAATGCAACTCTGCATAACGAGGATGAAATTAACAGGAAAGATATTAGAGTTGGTGATGTTGTAACAATTCAAAGAGCAGGAGATGTAATACCACAGGTTTTGTCAGTTGATAAATCCAAAAGAAATAACAAAAGTAAAAAATTTATTTTCCCAGAAAAATGTCTTTGCGGTTATCCTACAAAAAAAGAGATTAATTTAACAACCAAAAAAGTAGATGCAGTTAGACGATGTATTAGAGGATACGAATGTGATTTTACTGCAAGAGAAAAATTGAAACATATAGTCTCAAAAGACGCATTTGATATTGATGGATTAGGAAAAAAAGTAATAGATAACTTTTGGGATTTAAAATTTATAAGAACACCTTCTGATATTTTTTCTTTAAATTACGAAAAAATAGAAAAACTTGAGGGATGGGGAAAACTTTCAATTGAAAATTTAAAGAATGCTATTAACAAATCAAAAAAAATAATTTTGGATAGATTTATTTTTTCAATTGGAATAAGACATATAGGGCAAGAGAATGCTAAAATTTTATCGGGTTTTTTCAAAAATAGTAAAAAATTCTCAGAATTATTTCACTCTCAAAAAAGAAAAGATATTTTGGATAATTTGTATGATCTTGATGGGATAGGTGAAACACAAGTAAAATCAATCGAAGATTTTTTTTCAAAGGAAAAAAATACTAAAATTATTCAATCTTTAATGTCAGTTCTATCTATAGAAGATTTTAATAAAATAAATAAAAAGGGAAAACTTAGTAATAAAAATATAATGTTTACAGGCGGATTCCATAAAATGAGCAGATCTGAAGCAAAAGCTTTAGCAGAGCAAAATGGTGCTAAAATCCTTGGTTCAGTATCTAAAAACTTAGACTATCTTGTGATCGGAAATTCTAAACCAACAAAAAAGAAGATTGATAAGGCAAAAGAACTTAAAATAGAATTAATGACCGAAGAGAAATGGTACAGTCTTTTAAATAGGTGAACAAGCGTTCATAAGATCTATTTTTTCATTTAAATTCATAAATTTAAATAAATTTTTTCTAACTTTTTTATGATAGTTGTTAATCCATTTTATTTCTTTGCTGTTTAAGATTTTTTTGTTAATTAGAGCCTTTTCAATCGGTGCAACTGTTAATTCCTCAAATTTATTCTTTTTAATATATACAAGATTTTCTATTCTAATGCCAAAATTTCCCTCTTTATAATATCCTGGTTCATTTGATATCACCATGCCATCTTTTAAATTAATTTTATTATTTTTGGATAAAGACTGCGGACCTTCATGAACATTTAAAAAATATCCAACTCCATGTCCAGTTCCGTGCGGATAATCTAGTTTTATTTCTTTAAGATATTTTCTTGCATTTTGATCTATTTGAGACCCATTTGTATTTTTTCCTATTTTATAATTAGAAACTGCAATATGTCCTTTTAAAACGCGAGTATAAATTTCTTTTATGTAATTTGAATTATTTTCTAATGAAATTGTTCTGGTTACATCAGTAGTACCAAAAGAGTATTGGCCTCCTGAGTCTACAAGATATATTTCGCCTTTTTTTAAAGCCCTATTTGTTTTAGCAGAAGCTCTATAATGTATGATTGCACTATTTGGTCCTGATCCAGAAATTGTGTTAAAACTAGGAAACTTATAAGATGCATTCATTTTTCTAAAACTTTCCAATTTTTCTTGAGCTGATATTTCCGTAATTTTTCTTTTTTTAAAGTTTTTCTTTAACCAGAATAAAAATTTTGTAAGTGCCACACCATCTGCTAAATGACTTTTCTTCATATTTTCTATTTCATACTTATTTTTAACTGATTTTAAAAAATGAACTGGGTCTATTTTTTTTATAACTTTATTTTTTATTTCTAACAATCTACTGTAAAAAAAAGAACAAGAAGTACTATCTAGCCATATTTTTTTTTTTGATAAATTATAAAGTATTCTGTCTGTTTTTTTTTCATCATGAATGCGTATTTTTATATTATTTAAGTATTGGCATTTTTTTGGGTTTGCAAAAAAATCTACCTCTCCTTTTTGGCTAATTAATAATCTAGCATTAGGGACAGGAGAGAATAAGCTGTCATAGCCTCTAATATTTAAAGTCCAAGCTACGTTTTCGGGAGCAGTCATTAACAAGTAGTCAGCTTTATTCCTTAGAAGTATTTTTTTTATTTGATCGATTTTTTTTGAACTAGTCATACCAGAATTTTTTTTTGAAATTTTATAAAAAGGTTTAAATAAAGTTTTTGATTTTCTTATCCAAATTAAATCTACTAAATTCTGGTTGATTGATCTGAGCGTGACATTTTTTATTTTAAAAAGAAAATTTAATTGTTTTTCTGTATGCAATTTAGGGTCAAAACCTAGAACTATTTTCTTTTTAGTTTTAATTACATCCTTAGGAAATTTTTTAGGGATTGTAAAAATTTTGAATTTTTTACCTGATTCACTATTAGCTTGGATTGTATATCTTCCATCGACAAACAGGTAATTCTTATTTTTGGTAATTATAGCAAACCCTGCTGATCCAGAAAATTTTGATATAAATTTTAATCTATCTTCTGAAGAATGTATGTATTCATTGAAATATTCATCATTTTTTGGAACAATATATCCATCAATTTTATATCTTTTAAATAATTTTTTGAACTTCTCCATTATTTAATTAATTTTTTTTTTAGTCTAGCCCATCCAGGACTTCTATATTCTTCATTATCATCAAAAATACTATCCTGATTAAAATCAAAATCATCAGAAACCTCTTTTACAGGTTCATCATTTTTTTCTATACCCTCTTCAGGGAGCTCACTAACAAATCTGGAAGGTAAGCTGTCCATCCATTCACCATGCCAAGCTCTTTGAGTTGCGAAAGATATGTATGCTTTTTTTTTGGCTCTAGTAATTCCAACATAGGCCAATCTTCTTTCTTCTTCTAAAGCCAAGTCTCCCTTTTCTTCCAGAGATTTTTGGTGTGGAAACAAACCTTCTTCCCATCCAGGTAGAAACACTGTATCAAATTCTAATCCTTTGGCCGCATGAATTGTCATTACATTCACTTTTTCATCTTCCCACTCCTGATCTATTGATGTTGCCAAAGCAACATGCTCAAGAAAACCCTGCAAATTATCATAATCATGCATTGCTCTTAAAAGTTCTTTTAAGTTCTCTATTCTATTTTCGTTATCTAAATCTTTTTTATTTTTCAACATTGCTGAATAACCTGACTCATCCAAAATAATTTTTAATAAATCATAATGCTTCATCTTTTTTAAATCGGATCTCCATTTATTTATTAATTCTAAAAGATGTTTAATTAATAATCTTGTTTTGGGTTTAAATTTATTTAATTCCAGTATTTTACGTGCAGAGTCCTCCAAACAGATTTTATTTTTTGATGAAAATTCATATAATTGTTTTATAGTTGTTTCCCCGATACCTCTTCTTGGAGTATTTATTATTCTTTCAAAAGCAAGATCATCAAATTTTTGATTAACAATTCTTAAATAGCAAACAGCATCTTTAACCTCAGCTCTTTCGTAGAATTTTATACCTCCAACAATCCTATAATTCATTCCTATCTTGAGAAATCTTTCTTCAAATTCACGAGTTTGGTAAATAGCTCTCACTAATATCGCAATGTCATTTAAAGAATTATTTTGTTTTATGTTTTCTTCCAAAACCCTCCCAACCCCACGTGCTTCTTCCTTTCCATTTTTATAGCAATTTAATTTTACTAACTCTCCCTTATCATCTTCAGTCCAAAGTTTTTTCCCTAAACGATCTTTATTATGTGAAATTAAAAAAGATGCAGTATCTAATATATTTTTAGTTGATCTATAGTTCTGTTCTAGTCTGAAGATTTTACAGTTTTTGTATACCTTATCAAAACCTAAAAAATTTTTTATTTCAGCACCTCTCCAGCTATAAATAGACTGATCATCATCTCCAACACAACAAATATTTTGTTTGTCATTCACAATCAAATTTAACCATTTATTCTGAATAAAATTTGTATCTTGATATTCGTCTACAAGAATATATTTAAAGTTATTCGAATAAATACTCCTTATATCTAGATTTTTTTCAAATAATTTTACACAATAGAGAATTAAGTCCCCAAAATCACATGAATTCAAATCTTTAATTTTGCTTTGATAAATTTTATAAACTTTTAAAATCTGATTCTCAAAAATATTTTTTTTAGATAACTTTACATCTTCAGGAAGAAGACCTTTATTTTTCCACTGGTCAATTAAAGCAAGTATAAATTGGGGCGAAATTTTTTTTGCATCAATATTCTCTGATTTTGATATATTTTTAATAAGTTTTTTTTGATCATCTGTATCCAAAATTGTAAAATTACTTTTTAATCCCACAGCTTCTGCGTGACGTCTTAAAAATTTAACACTTATTGCATGAAATGTTCCCAACCACGGAAGAGAATGTGCTTTCTCACCTAAAATTTTTAGTACTCTATCTCTCATTTCTTTTGCAGCTTTATTGGTAAATGTGACGCAGAGTATTTGATTAGACCATGCTTTTTTTTCTCTTACCAAGTATGCTAATTTAGAAGTAAGTACTTTTGTTTTACCCGATCCAGCACCGGCTACAACTAGTGATGGTCCATCTGTATTAAGTACAGCAGATTTTTGTTGTTCATTTAATTCCTCAAGGAAGTTTTTTTTTTCTTTCATAATAAAGAGCTTTATTTTTACATGATACGGCTTATAAAACAACAAAATGAAAACTTCAGTTCATAAACTTATCAAATCCTGGTTGAATAAAACTAACATTTATATATCAAAAAAAAAATTTGATAAAAAAACTATCATTATTGGTATTGTCGCAGTTTCAATTTTGTTAATTATTTCATATTTATTAAGACCTATAACTTTTGACTATGTTTCCAAAAAAGAGACCTTAGAAAACAAAATAGTTAACGTATTTAATTTAAAAACAAACATTAAAGGGAAAATATCTTACAAAGCTTTACCCTCACCGAGAATTTTAATTGAAAATATAATATTAGATTTTGGTAAAGATAAAATAAAAATAAATGAAGCATATATATTAATTTCAACTTCAAAACTAAAAAATATTGATGAATTAGATTTAAAAAAATTTTATGTATTAAACCAAAATATTAAAATTTACTCAACAAATTTAAAAAAGCTTTTTCAATATTTTACTTTGCAGAAAAATAGGGATTTAGTTTTCAAAAATTCAAAAATTATTTTTGTTGATGAACAAAAAAATGAATTAAATTTTAATAATTTTAATTTAAAAGATATTTCTAATGAAGAAAAGCACGAAATCGATGGAAACCTAAATTTTTCAAAAAATAGAATTAATATAAATTTTTTAAATAAAATTGCTTCAGAAAAATTTCTTAAAATAAGTATTCCAAATTTAAATCAAAACTTGGATATTAATTTCGATAAAGGAAGTAATCTTGACAACTTATCCGGAGAGTTAAAATTAAAAATGTTTGACAGTATTTTATTATTAAATTTTAGCGGAAAAGATAATTTCGTTATATCAAAATCCTACTTAAGAAATAAATTTTTAAATTCAAAAATCGATGGTGAAATTTCATTTAAAGATCAATTTAATTTTAATCTAAATTTTGATATAAATCAGATAAATCTAAGAAAACTTTTACTTTACTACTCAATGTTTCAAATAGGTGTAAGTAAAAAAATTAATGGAAAAATTAATGTTCTAATAAAAAATTCGGACTCCCTTTTTGGAAAAATAAAAAACGTCAATTTGAGAGTGTCATTAGAAAACGGCGATATAAGAATAACGAATTTATCGGCAATTCTTCCCGAAAATACAAAGATCAAATCTGATATTTCTATACTAGCTAATAATGTAAAACCACAAATACAATTTAAAACTAATTTTTCTTCTAGCAAAACAAATAAATTTCTTAGAAAATTTGGAATATATGATTTTGATAAAAATGAAACATCAATATATGCAAGTGGTGTGTTAGATTTAAGTAAAAATAAAATTAAATTTCAAAATATTATAAAAAACAAAAATGAAAAAATTGGTAAAAACCAACTATCTGCTTTAGAAAATTCTTTTAATACACATATCCTTAAAGATGGAGTCTTAGGAATATTTGATTTTTTTAAAGTTAAAAAATTTATTTTGGAAAGTAATTAATTACTTGTTTGGTTTAACCATTTTTAAAGGATTAACAATTCTTAAAAATTCTTTTTCACTAATTAATTTTGATTTTACAGCCTCTTCCTTAAGGGTAGTCCCATTTTTATGAGCTAGTTTTGCTATTTTTGCTGCGTTGTCATATCCAATTTTAGGAGACAATGCAGTTACTAGCATTAGGGAATTATCTAAAAGAGATTTAATTCTTTTTTTATCAGCTTTCAAACCTTTAATACAAAATTTTGCAAATGCAGCAGATGAGTCTGCCATAATATTTATTGATTGCAAAATGTTATGAATTATTAAAGGTTTAAAAACATTCAATTCAAAGTGTCCGTGAGAACCTGCCATAGTTATTCCATTATGATTTCCAATTACTTTAACACAAACCATAGTTACCGCTTCACATTGAGTGGGGTTTACCTTACCAGGCATAATCGATGATCCTGGTTCATTTTCTGGCAGAATAAGTTCTCCATATCCAGCTCTAGGACCCGAACCTAGGAATCTAATGTCATTAGCAATTTTCATTAAACAAACCGCTGTTGTATTCATCGTACCTGAAAAATTAACAATTGGGTCATGAGATGCTAACGATGCAAATTTATTTTTAGATGGTTTGAAAGGTAATTTAGTTATTTTTTTTATTTCTTTAACAATCTTTTTATCAAAACCCTTTTTAGTATTAATTCCAGTACCAACCGCAGTACCGCCTTGTGCTAAGAAATATATTTCTCCTAAAGCTTTTTCAATTCTTTCAATACATTTTTTCAATTGTGAGTGATAACCAGAAAATTCTTGGCCTAGTGTTAAAGGAGTTGCATCTTGCAAATGTGTTCTACCTAATTTGACAATTTTTCCAAATTCTTTAGTTTTTTTGAACAACTCTTTTTCTAACATTTTTAAAGATGGCAATAATTTTGCTCTCGTTTTCATCGCAATAGCTATATGCATAGCAGTTGGAAATACATCGTTTGTAGACTGAGATTTATTAACATGGTCATTTGGATGCACTGGTTTTTTAGTTCCCATTTTGCCACCCATCATTTGAATTGCTCGATTAGCGATTACCTCATTTACATTCATATTAGTCTGAGTACCCGAACCTGTTTGCCAAACTTTTAATGGAAAATGATCACTTAGTTTACCTTTTATAATTTCCTCGGCCGCTCTAATAACATATTTGCTAATTTTTTTATCCAAATCTCCATTTCTAGAGTTAACTATAGCTGCAGCTTTTTTTACAATTGCAATCGATTGAATTAGTATTGGTCGAACGAGAAAATCTCCAATATCAAAGTATTTATTTGATCTTTGAGTTGATGCACCCCAATACTTATCACCAGGAACTTTAATTTTACCTATAGAATCAAATTCAGTTCTAAATTTCATTGATATAACCAAGTTATATTATACATAAAAAATTGTAAATAATTTATAAGTTAACTGTGAGGATATTATGTCAAATTTCGAAAGTGTAAAAAAATTTATGGAAAAATTTGGTCAAGAAGTTAAGAAAAATGCAGAGTTTCCCTCAGACAAAATAGCAAAGTTAAGATACGATCTTATCAAAGAGGAATTGGACGAATTTGACCAAGCTTTAAAAGAAAAAAATTTAAAAGAAATAGCCGATTCGTTAACTGATATATTATACGTAACATATGGAGCAGGACATGCTTTTGGAATTGATCTGGATAAATGTTTTGATGAAGTACAAAGATCAAATATGAGCAAACTAGGAGAGGATGGAAAGCCTATTTATAATGAACAGGGAAAAGTTATGAAAGGACCTAAATATTTTCAGCCAAATCTTGAACAGTTTATAAAAAAGAAATGAGAAAAATCACTAACTTTTTAAAAAAAAGTTTAAGTGTTACAACTTACAAAAAACTTAAAAATATTTATGAAATTATTAAAAATCCAATCCAAATTGGGAAAAAAATTTCATATAATTTAGAAAAAGATAAAATTTATAACGATAGAATTTTTGAAAGTTTAAATTTAAATATAGAAAAAATTAAGCAGGATTTGAAAAATTACAATTATGATTATTCAGATCCTAATTTATCTTGGCACTATCATTTATTTGCTGGACTATCTCAAAATTATAAAAATATAAATATTTTAGAAATAGGAACATCCCATGGAAAATTTACAAATTTTTTGTCAAATATTTTTCAAAAATCAAACATAATTACCTGTGATCTCCCCCAAGACTCAGAAGAATTCAAAACAGCACACAATATAAAAAATAAAAAGGAATTAGAAAACTTTTTAATACATAGACGAAACAATTTAAGAAATAAAAACATTAAACTTTTAGAATTAGACAGTGTTAATCTTTTAAATAATTTTAATAATCAGAAATTTGATTTGATCTGGATAGATGGAGATCATATGGACCCACAGGTGAGTATTGATATTTATCAAAGTATAACATTAACGAAACCAACAGGAATAATCTGCTGTGATGACATTTTAAAATATGATGAAAAAATGGTTAAAACATCAAGTGACTCTTTTAAAACTTTAAATTTTTTAGAAGAAAAAAATATTCTTAAAAATAAATTTATTTTAAAAAGAATAAATCTAGATAACGCATATTTTAAAAAGTTTATTTGTATTTCAAGAAAATGTTAACTACCTTAAAAAAATTTAGATTAATAAATGTTCTAATTACTTTTTAGACATATTCATTAAAATTATTCCAACTCTATATTTTTTCAAAAAAAATCCAATTTTATATAATAATTTTTTACCAAAAAACAATAACAATATTTTATTTAAAAATTTATAAGAATATTTTTTAAGAAATTTTGTAAAAAGATTATGTCTATATATTTTCAATTCATATCTTTCATTTGGAATCCTATTCAATTTAGTATGTATATCTCCTTTATTATCTTCAATTCTCTGTGTTAAAATGAATAAAAGATTAGATTGTAGTGGTGCTTCTTCAAAGATAATTGTTTTCCAATTTTTGTCGTATGGAAATTCATCAATTCTAATTTTTTCGCCAACTGTATCTTTTACAATTCTGTTAACATTCAAAAAGTACCCTTTATTATTTGTTTTATTATTTATTAAATTAAAATACTTATTAATATTAATTTTATTCATTTCAGAAAAAGATCTTGAATTTATTATAAAATCAAATTTAATATCATTATTTTCGATAGTACCCGGAGGCAGTATAAAAATATCAAATTTATCGATATTTTCCATTAGAGATTTTGTTTGAAAATCTGAAAAGTCAAATATTTTTTTCTCAGGCAGATTTTTTTGCAAATAGTAGGTGGAAAGCAAATTAGCATGAGGTAGATCGATAATAAAATATTTAATTTCAGGTGTATTTCTTAAAATAATTCTTGCTAATGATCCAAAACCAGCACCGATTTCTAAAAATATTTTTTTTGACTCAATATATCTTCTTATCTTTTCGTACCATTTTAAATGATGAACTATTCCATAATCAAAATATTTTCCTGAATATTTTATTGACGAATTTGCGTTTCCTATGTTTTGATCAGGGAAAGCTTCTTTTACAAATGAGTGGGAAAATCCACTAGCTAATTCTTGCAATTTATATTCATTTTCCAAATTTTTTGCATCATCCATTCCTTTGCTTAAAATTTGTTCTTTTCTAAAATTTTCAAGATTCTCTTTTGATAGAAATTTATTTGAATCTTTATAATAAAGACTCCAGTGTTTTGACATCGAGTCTAAAAATTTTTTATTCCAATTAAGAGAAGCTTTAAAAGTGCTTATAAGTTCTTCTTCTGACTTCATGAATTTTCCAATTTAACAGAAAATAACTCTTTGGAAAGATAAACAGTAAGAAAAGTATGGTAGATATCATTTTTTTTTATATTTTCTATTGAGATAAATAATTAATTATAGTAATTGTACCTAACTATTTTAGTAGGAATTAATCACTTTAAAGCTTAAAATTTTAATAAAAATGATTAAGAATAATAGGTTTTATATAGAAAATTTAAGTTCCGTAGTATTCTTCGGTCAGACAGATGTTTTTTCGAAGTTAATTAAAATAAATAATTCACACAAACTAAATACTTTAATAATTACCAGTTCTCACCAATCAAAACTGATAGATAAAAAAATTGATTATAAAATATTTGATAAATTAGATGATAAATTTAAAAAATTTATTAATAAAAATGTAAAAATTAAAAACACAATTTTTGTTTGTGTTGGTTCTAGATATATTTTTAAAAAAAATACAATTCAAAATTTTTTATCAAATAACTTAGTAAACTTTCATGGGACTAGATTACCCTACGATGCTGGGGGTGGAGGTTTTTCTTGGAAAATAATGAGAGAAGATAGAATAGATTGTCAGCTTGTATACTTAGTTGATGAAGGATTAGATAGTGGTCCAGTTATTGATAATGATTTATCTTTGTTTCCAAAGCAATGTCAAATTCCAATTGATTTTGAAGTTTACAGATTAAAAAAATTTACTGAGTTTTATGGAAAATTTATAAAACAAGTCATGAATGGAAAATATTTTGATTTAAAACCTCAAGTCAATTATTTAGGTAGATACAATCCAAGATTAAATACGGAAATTGATGGTTTTATAAACTGGGATATGGATTCTTACGATTTGTATAATTTTATAAATGCTTTTGACGAACCCTATAAAGGTGCATCTACTTTTTTAAATAATGGAAATTTTGGAAAATTATATTTAAAAAAAGTTCATCTTCATGGAGGAGATAGTTCAAATCACCCATTCATGTCAGGAATTGTATCGAGGCATGAAAAAAATTGGATAGTGGTATCTACAAAATCTAGGCACATGCTTTTGATTGAAGAAGTATTAGATAAAAAGGGAAATAATATAATCAAAGATATAAAAAAAGGAGATAGATTTTATACACCCCATGAAGAACTTGAAAAAGGGAAAAAAACTAGAACAATGTTTAATACTAAAGGATATAAAACCTTTTAAAGGGGCGTTCTGTTGCCAGGTGCCCCAAACCCCGTTTACTTAA
>CETH01443784.1_pt1 | contig 20170 bp, 19 predicted proteins | sample 361461 | NCBI WGS metagenome assembly CETH01 (sample SAMEA2622695, study PRJEB7988) | marine metagenome | isolation source: saline water (ENVO:00002010), including
ATTGCTGACAAACATAAAGAACAAGGCTCATGAGAACTGATGAATATATAATCTTTTGTATTTCGATAATTGTATTTATTTTTAAAATATTGATTTAAAGTAACGATTTCACCATGAAATAAAGGATTTAAAGTTTCATTATTCGTTCCCAAAGTAATTATTTGATTTTTTTTATTAATTATTGCTCCAGAAAATATTTTATTTCCCTTTTTTATTGATTTTTTAGATTGAGGGATAAGTTTAACTAGAAATAAATTTAAAAGTTGATCATAAAATTTATACATAGAGATTTATATAAAAAAAAAGACCCAGCAAGCTAGGTCTTTTCTATATATCGTGCATTTCCTCCCGATATAAACTGCTTAAGGTTTCCCCTAAAAAGTTTAGTTAATACCTTTTGAAGAGTAATAACTAATTATTACTCTAAGAAAATTAAGATTTTTTACAATGTTTTTTTATTAAAATTATAGTATTTTAATCATTTTATTATTAATAAACTGTTAATTAACTGTGAATAAAAAGTTCAAACTTCCTAAAAAATACAAAAATAAAAAAAATTTTAACTCTATTGGCGTCATGAGTGGTACGTCTATTGATGGAATCGATTTATGTTATATGAAAACTAATGGAACTAACAAAGTAAAAATTATAAATGAAAAAACATACAAATATAGAAAAGAATATGTAAATAAAATAAAAAAATTTATTAAAAATTATAATTTTAAAAGAATTAATCTAAATAAAAAATTTAATTTAATTATAACTAAAGAATTTCAAAAGAAAATATCAAAATTTCTAATTGATTTTAAAATAAAAGTAAATAAAATTGATTTTATTGTAATAAGTGGACAAACAATAATACATAACCCTAAGAAAAAATTATCTATACAATATGCATTACCTAAGATTTTAAGCAATCAACTTAAAGTTAATATTATATATGACTTAAGGCAGAGAGATATTTTGGCAGGTGGTCAAGGAGCTCCTATTGCTTCATATTATCACAAATATTTATCCAATAAAATTAACAAAAAAGTTGCGTTTATTAACATAGGAGGAATCTCTAACATTTCTTACATAAACAATAATGAATTAATATCTTTTGATTTAGGCCCTGGTAATTCATTAGTAGATGATTTTGTCCAAAAAAAATTTAAAAAAAATTATGATTTTAATGGTATTATTAGTAACAAAGGTAAATGTAATAATAAGATTTTAAATCAATTTCTAAAAGATAGTTTTTTTAAAAAAAAATATCCAAAATCACTAGACAGAGAATATTTTAATAAATATTTTCAAAGTATAACAAAAATAAATAAATATGATGCATTAACAACGCTTTCTATGATGACTGTAAAAAGTATTTATAAAGGAATAAAACTTTTAAATAAGAAAATTGATATTATTATATTAACTGGTGGAGGTAGAAAAAATCAGTTTTTTTATAATAATCTTAAGAATATTTTAAATAAAAAAATTATAACTACTGAACAAATTGGTTTAGATGGAGATTTAATTGAGGCTCAAGCTTTTGCTTATATAGGAATAAGAAGTGTAAAAAATCTTCCATTAAGTAAATTTACAACAACAGGAGTATCAAAACCAATCAGTGGAGGTGAATATTATTTATTTAATTAATTATAAAATATTTATAAATAAGAATTATTGTTATAAATAGAAAACACCAAATAGATGAATTTTTTATTACTATTTTAAAATTATTGTTTGTAGACATAAATATTGGAAAAATTAAAATTAAAAGTAATAGAAAATAAATAAAATATGGAATTTTATTTATCATAAGCTAATTTAAACCAAGTATTTAGATCTATATTTGATCCACAAAGCAAAACTAGAGTCGTTTCATTTAATAATCTTTTTGATAAAGGACCTTGTAAAGCAGCTATTCCTGCACAAGCTGCAGGTTCTAAGATAAATTTATAATTATTATAAACGAACTTCATAGCTCTTTTCATCTGATGATCTGATATTAAAATCATTTCGTCAATATGATTTTTACATATATCAAAACTATATTTCATATGATACGGAGGACCTAAACTATCAGCAATAGTATTTACTTTTACAGAATTTAGAGCCCTCCCAGCTTTTAAGCTTTGAGTCAAACCTGATGCTTCTTTTGGTTCTACGCCAATAATTTTACAATTTGGAAATTTTTGTTTTATCATAATTGATGTTCCTGCTATCAACCCTCCTCCTCCTACAGAAATAATTAAATTATCTAATTTATTAAATCTTTGACAAATTTCCAGACCCAAAGTAGCTGAACCTTGTAAAGTTTTTACTCCGTCAAAGGGGTGAATTAAAAATCTATTTTCTTTTTTTGCAATTATATTTGCTTTATCAAAAGCTATTTTAGCATTTTTCGCAATAATTAATTTACTTCCTAATTGTCTTACAGTTTTTCTTCGATATTCATTTGATGATTTAAGCATTATAACTTTGTTTTTTACTTTCAATATATTTGATGCATAAGCTACAGATATGGCATGATTACCAGCACTTACAGCTAAAACTCCATTTTTTTTTTCTTTTTTATTTAAACTTAAAACATTATTAATCGCTCCTCTAGATTTAAAACTACCTCCATTTTGTAGAAATTCTAATTTAAAGAATAAATTTCTATTTTTAGAAAGAATGGAATTATTTGAATCATGTATAATTGGTGTATTTAATATATATGGTGAAATCATTTTTTTTATATTTTGAATATTTTTTACTGAAAAATTAACGTCAATCATTTTATATTTCTTAACTTCTTAATTTTGTCATAAGCATTATTTACGGATGATAATTCTTTATTAGCTTGATCTATAAATTCCTTAGGCATTCCTTTTGAAATAAGATTGTCCGGATGATGTTCTTTAATAATTTGTAACCAAGCTTTTCTTATTGTTTCATTAGAGTCAGATCTTTTTACTCCAAGAGTTTTAAAAGGATCAGAATTAACATTTGTTAATCTATATTGATAAATTCTTTCAAATGTAACATCATTAAATCCAAATATGTTAGAAATATTTTTTAAAAATAAAACTTCTTCTTTACTAATATTACCATCAGCTTCTGCTATATAAAATAAATTATTTAATAATTCTTCTAATATAATTTTGTTATCACTAAAAATATATGAAATTTGTTGTGCTATTTTTTCATATCCATATGTTGATTTTTTTGCTTCATTAAATAATCTACTTACTTTATTAATATTATCTTTAGGAATTTTAAATTTTTCTTTAAAAGCATTAATTTCATCTTTTGTTACTGTTCCATCTGATTTTGCTAATTTTGCACTTAAAACAATAATACTAAAAGCAAAAATAGATTGTTTTTGTTCATTAGAAATATTTTTGTAATTAAAATTTTTTATTGATTTTTTATCAAAAATATTGCCAGCCATTACACCTAAAATTGCTCCTAACGGTCCACCAATTGAAAAGCCTGCAATGCCTCCTATTACTTTACCCCATATACTCATTAACTATCAAAACCCCATCTATATATTCCTAATATCGCTGCTATTGCATAAAAACATTGTAAAAAAATTATTCCTTTAAATTTATTTAAGTAAGACCAATATCCTAGTAGAAGAGCTGAGATTAATAATAAAATAAAACCAATTATTTCCATTCCAATATTTAAAGCAATAAAAATTGTATAGAAGATTGCTGAAATAACACCTCCCCATTCTAATATTTTGCTTTTCATCAAAATCTATTCAAATAGTTTTATAATTTTCATTTTATTCACATCTACAAGTCCTTTATTTGTTAATCTAATGTTTGGTATAACAGATAAAGGTAAGAGATTAAAACCCATGTAGGGAATTTTACATCCAGCTTTTTTCCATATTTTTTTAAAAATTTTTGTTTCTTTTGCAATTTCACTAGCTTTTTTATCAGATAACAATCCTGCTATTGGGAGTTTAATTTTAGATAATATTTTTTTATTATTAACAATTATTATACCACCCTGATCTTTATTTATATTATCTAAAGCAATTTTCATATCTATTTCACTTTTACCAGCTACAATTATATTATGCGCATCATGACCTACACTACTAGCAACAGCTCCAAACTTTAAATTGAAATCTTTTAAAAATCCATATCCAATTTCACCAGTTTTGCCATGTCGTTCAATCACGCATATATGACATAAATTGTATTCTTCTATAATGTTTTTCCAAGACTTATTAGTAGAATTTACGATTATCTGTTTCTTGTTTGTAACTATTCCAGGCAAATTAGTTTCAATAGTGTTGATTTTAAATTTTTTATTTGGAATTTTTGGAATCAAATTTATTTTTTTTGGAAGAGTAACAGTTTTATAAGCTTTTTTTGGATATTTATATCTATATTTTGAAAGTTGATAATCTAATAAAGGAGTTACTTTCTTATTTTTTACTACTAATTCTCCACCCAACCATGTATTTTCTACTTCAAATTTATTATTTAATTGAATAATATCTGCTCTCCTACTATGGCCTAAAGCACCATATTCATTATCAATATTATATCTCATAGCAGGATGAAGAGAGGCCATAGAAACTGCGGACTTTTTATTAATTCCTAGTTTAATTGCTTGTCTTACTACCCAATCTAATCCAAAATTAAATAAATCATCTGCGTCTCTATCATCAGTACAAACACAGACTCTTTTAGAGGAAGCTCCTAATTTTGTTAAAGACTTAATTGCTTCCTTTATACTATTCCATGGAGTTAATGGATTTCCACCTCTTAAAAAAATCCATAAACCTGCATCTAATAATTCACTAGTGAAATATTTTTCTTCTGCTTCGTGAGTATCTGTAATTCCGCTAGCAGCATAAGCTGCTACAAACTCTCTACCAAAAACATGTCCACTAATAGGAAGATTTCTTTTTAATGATTCAGAGATAATTTGATGTGAATATTTATTACCATCACATACAGAGACAAAATCCATTTTTTCTCCCAATCCAATAATTTCTTTCCACTTATCGAAAAGATAGCTTGCTTTTTTATAATTTATATTTCCACCAGCAGTTTCTAATTTACTATTCGTAGCGGGAATAGTACTAGGAAGTGTCAAAAAAATTGATAAAGGAGCCCTTCGACAATCTTCAAGCATCCACTCAATACCTTTTATATCACATACATTTCCAATTTCATGAGAATCACAAAAAATTGTAGTTGTTCCATTTAATAATGCTGCTTCAGAATATGCGCAAGCTGTCATCATACTACTTTCAATATGCATATGAGGATCTATTAATCCAGGAGCTAAAATATTATTTTCAGCATCAAAAATATTTAATTCTTTAAAGAATTTATTAGCAGTATTGTTTTTTTTTATACATGCTATTCTTCCTTTTGATATCCAAATTTCTTTATTTTGTAATATTCTATCAGTATATGTAGATAATATCCTAGCATTTTTGATCACCTTATCGGGAGGTATTTTATTTGAAGCAACTTTTGATAAATGAATGGTGCAATTATACAAAGGTGGAACTGAGAATCTTGTTATCATAAATAAATTGTTAAAATCATTTTTTTAATATTTCAGAATACATATAATATATATATTATTTCTTGCAAATTTTATTAATAAAACATAATTACCTATAATCATGAAAAATAAACAATATTCCTTAACTAAAGATCCAATTAATAAACTTTTTATTAATATTGCCATACCTTCAAGCATTGGGACAATGTTTCAAACTTTTTATAACATAGTAGATACTTTTTTCGCAGGAAAAATTTCTCCAGAAGCACTTGCAGCTATAGCTCAAACTTTTCCAGTATATTTTATAATTATTGCTATAGGAATTGGCATAAGTATTGGTTCAACTGCTTTAATTTCTAATTCTATTGGTAATGAAAATAAAACAAAGGCATCCTTATATTTAGCTCAAACTTTATTAATTTCATTAATTGTGGCTATAATTATAACTATTATTGGACTATTAATCGGACCTGTTATCCTAGAATTAATGGGAACAAATACAACAACTTTAAATTTATCTATAGATTATATTCAAATTATTTTTCTTGGATCAATTTTTTTCTTTATTCAAATTGCGGCTAACTCATCACTTACAGCAATAGGAGATACTAAAAGTTATAGGAATGTTATGATTTTTAGCTTTTTTTTAAATATAATACTTAATCCATTATTTATTTTCGGATATGGTTTTATTCCAGCATTAGGAATTAAAGGTATTGCTTTGGCAACAATTACATCACAATTCCTCGGAATGACTTATATTTTATATAAAACATTTAATACAGAACTGAAAAAATATTTATATCTTAAATGTTTTTATCCAAAATTAGATCTAATTAAATCTTTATTAAATCAAGGAATACCAGCAGCTTTTGGGATGATAATGATAAGCGTAGGTGTTTATATCATTCTCTACTTTGTATCTATGTATGGAGATTATGCACTTGCTGGTTATGGAACAGCAATTAGATATGAACAAATTTTTTTATTACCAATATTAGGATTAAATTCTGCAGTTTTAGCAATATCTGGTCAAAACTTTGGAGCAAAGAATTTTGATAGAGTTAGAGAAGTTTATAGTAAGGCTTTATTTTACGGATGTTCAATTATGATATTTGCAGGAATAATTATATTTTTTTCAGCAGAATTCATTGTAAGTATATTTACTGATAATAAAGATGTAATCAAATATGGAAAAACATATTTACAAATCACCTGTCTAATGGAACCAATATATCCTGTTTTTTTTATAAGTAATGCATTACTTCAAGGAATGAAAAAAGCTAATTATGTTTTATTTCTAACTATTTTTAGAATGGTTATTTTACCTCTAATAACATTATCATTTTTAATAATTTACTTAGAATTTGATTTTGCTTATGTTTTTTGGGGTTTATTATTAATAAATTGGATTTTTGGAATTTTTGTAATATTCTTTTCAAGAAAAATAATGAGTATAGAATTTACAAAAAATTTAAATTAATTTTGAATTCCTGACAAATTTGGTACAAATAATACATTTTCAATATCTTCTTCAACAATTTCGTTATCTTTTTTTGTAAATTTTTTTAATTTTTGTGAATTATGTGAAATTATCGGAGCAATTATTATTCCGTTATTAGAGATATGATTAAAAATGTTTTCAGATATTGCTTTTGTAGCAGCCGTAAAAATTATTCTGTCAAAAGGTATTTGCTCTGGCCATCCTAAGTTTCCATCACCATGTTTAGTGACAATATTAGTTAATTTAAGCATATTAAACATATTTTCTGCTTTAATTAGTAATTTTTTAATTCTTTCAATAGAATATACTCTTCTAGATAGTAAAGATAAAATACAAGTTTGATAACCACTACCAGTACCTAATTCTAAAATTTTATGATGTTTTTCAATATTTAACATCTCTGTCATAAGAGCCACGATGTAAGGTTGACTGATAGTTTGTTCTTCACCTATTGGAAGAGCTATATTTTCATAAGCTTGATTTCTAAAAGTATTAGGAATAAATTTCTCTCTAGGAATTTTCTCTAAAGCAGATAATACTTTAGAGTTTGAGATACCAGCTTCCCTTAAATCTAAAATCAATCTAATTTTTCTTACATCAACCACTAAATAATAAAAGTTTTATTATTTAAATATTTTTGGAGTACTTTTGGTATTGCTACATTACCATCCTCAGTTTGATAATTTTCTAAAATAGCTATAAGAGTTCTTCCTACAGCTAATCCAGAGCCATTCAGAGTATGTACGAATATGTTCTCATTTTTTTCATTTTTATACTTTGCATTCATCCTTCTAGACTGAAAATCTCCGCAATTTGAACAACTTGAAATTTCTCTATAGGTATTTTCTCCGGGTAACCATACTTCAATATCATAAGTTTTTTTAGAAGCAAAACCCATATCTCCAGTGCATAAAGTTACAACTCTATAATGAAGGTCTAATTCTTGTAAGATACCTTCTGCAGATAATAGCATTCTTTCATGTTCTTTTTCAGAATCTTCTGGTTTTGATATTGATACTAATTCAACTTTTGTAAACTGATGTTGTCTAAGCATTCCTCTGGTATCTTTTCCTGCTGCACCAGCCTCAGATCTAAAGCATGGTGTATATGAGGTAAATCTCATTGGTAAGGAATTTAAATCTAAAATTTGTTCTCTTACTAGGTTAGTTAAAGGAACCTCTGCAGTAGGAATCAACCAATGATCATCGCCAGAAGTAAATAGATCTTCAGCAAATTTAGGTAAATTTCCTGTTCCAAAAAGAGAATGATCTTTTACAAGTACAGGAACATTCATTTCAGTATATCCATTTTTATTAGTATGTTGATCTAACATAAATTGTGAAAGTGCTCTTTCTAATTTAGCTAACATTCCCTTTAGGACAACAAATCTAGAACCAGATATTTTAGATGCAATATCAAAATTCATTAATCCCATGGATTCACCTATTTCAAAATGCCTTTTAGATTTAAAATTAAATTGAGGTTTATTTCCCCATTTTTTTAATTCAATATTATCTTTTTCATCTTTTCCAAAAGGGACATCAGATGATGGAATATTTGGTAAATTAGATAATATAGCTTTTAACTCATCATCTAAAATTTTTTCTAATTCTTTTAATGAAATAATTTGATCTTTAATTTTATCAACTTTATTAATTTGATTTTTTACATCTAAATTTTTAGATTTCAATATATTAATCTCTTTAGATAAAGAATTTCTTTCTGCCTGTAATTGTTGAAGAAGAGTTTGTGCTTTTCTTTTTTCAACATCTTTACTTATTATATTTTTGGAACAAGGTTCTACACCTCTATTTATTAAAGAGTTATCAAATTTTACTGGATCTGTTCTAATTATAGATATATCATGCATATATAAGTTATTCTTTTTTATTTTTTGAAATCATTTTCGCTAAAAATATTGATATTTCATATAAAATAATAATTGGCAATGCTAAACTTATTTGACTAAAAGGATCTGGTGGCGTTAAAAAAGCTGCTGCTAAAAAAGCTATAACAATAGCATATTTACGAAATTTCTTTAAATTTTCATAATTAACTAAACCCGCTTTTGCCATTAAAGTAATAACAACTGGCAACTGGAACGCCATACCAAAAGCAAAAATGAATCTCATCATTAAATTAAGATATTCACCCATTTTTGCCTCTAATCTTATGGGAATGCCACTAGTGTTCATATTTTGATAAGATAGAAAAAATTTCCATGCAATAGGAGAAATTATATAATACACCATAGATGCTCCTAAGAAAAATAAAATTGGGGTTGCAATTAAAAAAGGTAAAAATGCAAATTTTTCATTTTTATATAATCCTGGAGCAATAAATTTCCATATTTGTATTGAAATCAATGGAAAAGCAAAAAAAAGTGCAAAAAAGAATGCTATTTTTAATTCAGTAAAAAAAGCTTCTTGTAATGCAGTATAAATGAATCCTTGTCCATTTTCTGTATCCATTAATTCAACAAGTGGTTTAGCTAAAAATGAAAAAAGATTATCAGCAAAATAAAAGCAAATAATAAAAATAATTAAAATATAAATAAAACACCAAATGAGTCTATTTCTTAACTCAGCTAAATGATCAATTAATGACATTTCTTTCATTTGTGATTTATTATCATTCATATAATTTACAAGTTATTTCTTATCTTCATTTTTTTTATCATCTATTGATGATGCTTTAGAAATTTCATCTTTAAATATATTAGTAGTGTCTTTAATGTCTTTAATCTCATTTTTTAATGAGTTTGCTGGATCTAAATCCTTATTAATCGTTTTTAAATCATCAAACGATTTTTTTACATCTTTAATATCAGCTTCATTAGATAATTCATTCAATGAATATTTAAATTCTCTAGAAATTTTTTTGATAGCTTTTGAAAAAGTTCCAATATGCTTTAATAAATTTGGTAATTCTTTAGGACCAATAAAAATTACTACAATAACAAAAACTAAAGCTAACTCAGTCCAACCGAAAGAAAACATTTAAATTTATTTATTTTCGTCAGATTTATTTTCTTCAATATTATCAGTTTCTTTTTTATTTTCGTCTTTCATGCCACTTTTGAATGATTTTATTCCTTTGGCCATATCTCCCATTAATTGTGGAATTTTTCCTCGACCAAAAAGCAATAAAACAATCGCTAGCACAATTAAAAGTTGCCATATACTAGGTGTCATATCAATTTCTCCAAATTAAAATTGCTAATAACCTATTATTGTAGAAAAATAAACTTAATAAAGTGAAGAAAATAAAGGGTTTTAAGGAAAAAATTATTTATTTGAAATAAAATCATCAAGATTTTCTTCTGGGATTATATCATTGTCATTAAATTGAGATATTTCTTTTTCTTTAGCTAAATCAGTAATAGTTGAAATTGCCGATCTTTTTTCTAAAAATCCACTTGCTTTTAATTCTTCTTTACTTGGTAGATCATTAATATTATCTAATCCAAAGTGTTGAAGAAAAATATCAGTAGTCCCCCATGTAGTTGGTCTTCCAGGAGAATTTTTTCTTCCTTTAGGTTTAATCCATCCTATTTCCATTAAATTATCAATTGAACCTCTTCCCATTTGTACTCCTCTTATATCTTCAACTTCAGCTCTAGTGACAGGTTGCATGTATGCTATAATAGCTAAAGTTTCAATCGCAGCTTTTGATAACTTTCTTTTTTGATTTTTTTGAATAGTTAGCACATCTTTTAGTTTAGGGGATGTTCTAAAAGACCAATATTCACCAGTTTTAACTAAATTAATTCCTCTATTTGAATAAAAATTAATTAATTGATCAATATAAGAATTAAATTTATTTTTATCATTAATTTTTTCTTTTAAATCATTTTCATGAACTGGTTCAGTAGAAGAAAAAATTATAGCTTCTAGAATATTTAAATTAGTATTATCATCCATTATTTTTTACCTTTATAAAAATATTTCCAAAAGATTCTTCCTGTTTAACATCAATAAAACCATTTTTTGCTAATTCTAATGATGCTACAAAATTTGAGGAAATTGATGATTTATTTAAAACAATATTTTTAGTTAATTTTGGAATTATATTCATAAAATTAGTCCATTCAGTTATGGAACCAAACATTCCTTTTAATCTTAATATTGATTGTTCAACAGTAATTAACTCTGATGCTTCTATTGATAATTGATGATCTTCTTTTTGAATAATTATTTGTGAATATGATTTTAATAAGTCATATAGAGTAGAAGAATAAGTAATATTATATTTAACTTTAATTTCATTTGAAAAACCTCTGTAAAATACATCTCTATTTATTAGAGGCATACTATATAATTTGTGTGATGTATCTTGTATTGCCGATAATCTTTGTAATTGATATTTTAAAGCAGCTTCAAGATCTTCTGGAGTATGATCTTCCTTTTCATCAGTTTTAGGCAATAATAATTTTGATTTTAAAAAGGTTAGCCAAGCAGCCATAACTAAATAATCCGCAGCAATTTCAAGATGCAATGACTTATATTTGTTAATATATAGAATATATTGATTTGCTAATTCTAAAACATTGATATTCGATAAATCAACTTTTTGTTTTTTTGCCAATTCAAGCAGCAAATCAATAGGTCCATCAAATCCTTCTAAATTTAGATTAAAATTATCAATAATTTCATTATTTTCAGATACATTTTTAATATCTTCTAACATTAAGATATTATTAATCTAAGTTTTGGATGTTAACAATTAGACAATTATTAATATTAGAAAAAAAATTTTTACAGTAGTTTAATGCCTTATTTCTATCTGAAAAATCCTTATAAACTAACAAATAATCAGATCCAGAACCAAGATTATGTTTTAATGCAACAATATATAAATCATTAATATTAAATGATTCTTTAGAAGAAAAATAATTGATTCTACTTTTTACTTCACTTAAATCAGATGATGAAAATAATTGAATTGAATATTTAAGGTCATGAATATTTTCATAATTTTCTGAAGATTTTTCTAAAATTCTTATATTTTGAAATGGTACTTTTTCATTTTCTGTATTTACAGGAATTGTATAAAAATTGCCTTTATATTCATTTATTTTTACAAAATTTTTATCTGAAAAAATTAGGAAGTTTTCTAAAATAAAATAGGAGATAAATATAAATAATAGAAATGTAATAAAAATAAATAAAGTATTAATTTTTTTTTTAAAAAAAATATTCCTCTTAATCATTACATTTTTTCATTAGCTTCTATTCCAATTAATTTAAATGCATTTCTAAAAACAATTCTCATAGAATCTATCCAAATAATTTTCGATATGGTCTTATTAATATTACTATTATCAATTAGTCTATATTCAGAATGATCTTTTCCTTTATTCCAAAAAGAATGAAAAATTGTTGATAAATTTTCAATATAATTAGTAATTCTATGTGGTTGACATAAAGTTGATGATTGAAATATAATATAAGGCCACGCGATAATTTGTAAAATAATCTCTCTTTCATATTTACTAATAAATTTAAAATCTATCTTTTTATTGATCAAATTTTCAGAATTTAAAATATTATCATTCTTAAATTTATTTATTACTGAAGAAGATCTTGCATAAGCATATTGACAATAAAATACAGGATTGTCTTTATTTTGCTTTATAACTTCATCAATATTAAAATCTATTGGTGTTTCATTTTTAGTTGATATCATATAATATCTTAATGGATCTTTTCCAACATCTTTTAAAAGATCCTTAATTAAAATATAATTACCTTCTCTTTTTGACATTTTTAAAGATTGATTATTTTTAATTAATTTAACTATTTGACATACAATTATATTTAAAGATACTTTTGAGTTTGAAATGGCGTCAACAATAGATTTCATTCTTTTTACATATCCTATATGATCTGCACCCCAAACATTTATTAATAAATTATAATTTCGGTTTATTTTATTATAATGGTAAGCTGAATCATTAGCAAAATATGTCCATTCTCCATTTTCTTTTTTTAAAGGCCTATCTGAATCATCTCCATAATATGAGGATTTAAAAAGTAACTGTTTACGAGGTTTCCAATTTTTTATATCTTCACCTTTTGGTTTATTTAAAAAACCTTCGTATAACAATTCCTTTTCTTTTAAAATTTTAAAAACTTCATTTATATTACTATTATTATCAATAATTGACGATTCATGGGTATATGTATCAAATAAGATTCCTAAATTTTTTAAATCTATTTTAATTGTTTTAATTATTTCTTTAACGGCATAATTTTTGAAAAAAATATCTTTATCTTTTATATTTTTTTTTATAATTTCATTTTTATGATTATCTAGTATATTTTTTGCAATTTTAATTAAATAATCGCCAGGATATTCATCTTTTTCTATTTCAATTTGCTCTCCTAATAGTTGAAGATATCGTTTATATAATGATTTACCTAATATATTAATTTGGGTTCCTGTATCATTGACGTAATATTCTCTTGTAACATTATAGCCAACAAAACTTAAGATATTAGACAAGACATCTCCTAAAACAGCCCCTCTCATATGGGCTACATGTACAGGACCTGTGGGATTAGCTGATACATATTCTATATTAATATTTTTATCTTTATTCTTTAGTATAATTTTTCCATATTCATGGTTTTTTTTAATTACTTCAATTAATTTTGAAAAAATATAATCATCATTAAGTATAAGATTAATAAATCCATTGTTTGAAAATGTAATTTTATTTAAATAAGATAATTTGTTAAATTCAAATAATATATAATTTTTTAATTCAAAATCTTTTTTAATTAAACTTTTATTTAATATAATATATAGGTTTGTAGATATATCTCCTCTTTTTGATTTTGAAGAAAAATCTACATTAATTTTTTTAATATTAAAATCTTTTGGAATAATATTATCTTTAATTAAGTTATCAATAATATGATAAATATCATTATAAAATGTGCTTATATAATCATTCATATATTGATTTATAAAGTTTAAAAGCATATCTATCAGTCATTCCTGATATATAATCACAAATTATTCGTTCTTTTTGATAAAATTTTTCTTGATTTAACCAATCTTTGGGTAATTTATGAAAATTTTTTTTAAAATAATTAAAAATATTAATTACAATTTCTTCAGACTCGTTTCTTTTAGTTAAAAATTTTGGATTATTATACACACTATCAAATAAAAATTTTTTAATAGATGAACAATTATTTTTAGTATTTTCTGACATAGTTATTAAAAATGAATTATTATCAAAAACATCTGAGATGTCATGAATTTTATTTAAATTTATATTTTTTATTGATTGATTTATAATATCATTTACCATAATTGATATACTTTTTCTTATTACTTGATAGGTCAATCTTGTATCCTCAATTTGCTTGTACTTTTCAATCAAAAGTTGAATAATTTGATTAAAATGTTTTATTTCATTTAACGAACCTAAAGAGATTATATTAGCTCTTATGGCATCTTCGATATCGTGATTATTATAAGCTACATCATCGGAAATTGCAGCTATCTGAGATTCTAAGTGTGGTGATTTACTTAAACGTAAATTATAATTTTTATTATATTCCTCTGTATGAAAAGGAATGTTGGATAAAATAATTCCGTTGTGTTTGACTATGCCTTCTAAACTTTCCCAAGTTAAATTAAGTCCATCAAATTTTGGATGTCTCTTTTCTAAAAAAGTTATAACTCTTAATGTTTGATCATTATGATTAAATCCACCATAATCATTCATACAATAATTTAATGCTCTCTCACCGTTATGACCAAATGGCGGATGACCTAAATCATGAGCTAAGGAAACAACTTCACCCAAATCTTCGTTTAAATTTAAAGCTCTGCATAATGATCTTGCTATTTGGGATACTTCAAGTGAATGAGTAAGTCTAGTTCTGTAGTAGTCACTTTCGCTATCTATAAATACCTGAGTTTTATATTTTAATTTTCTAAATGAGTTTGAATGAATAATTCTATCTCTATCTCTTTGGAATTTACTTCTGAAATCATCATCATAATCTTCAATATAAAATCTACCTTTTGAAAATTCTGGTTTTGCAGATAAATGCTCTATCATATATAGTTTAAAAGATTACTAAATTCTTATATAGTAATAAATAAATTTATTTTAGTTATTTATGGAACAAAATATTGAAATTACTGATAATGCTAAAAAACATATATTTAATATATTATCATTGGATAAATTCAAATATTTTAGAATCTCAGTTCTTGGTGGTGGTTGTTCAGGGTTTCAATATAAATTTGAATTTGATAATTCTATAAATAAAGAGGATTTAGTAATAAATACTGAAAAATTTGAAATACTGATAGATACAATATCATTTGAATATCTTAAAGGTTCAAAAATTGATTATGTTAATGAATTAATCGGAAGTTCATTTAAAATTACAAATCCACAAGCTTCATCATCTTGTGGCTGCGGAACATCTTTCTCAATATAGAATATGAACATAGTAACTTGGAATGTAAATTCCATAAATGCAAGAATAGAAAGTATAATAAAACATATCAAAAAAAATAAAGCTGATATCTACTTATTACAAGAATTAAAATGTATAAACGAAAAATTTCCATATGATGAAATTAAGAAGCTAGGTTATTTGTCTTATGTTAATGGACAAAAGGCTTGGAATGGAGTTGCAATACTTAGCAAAAAAAATATAAAAATTAAAAACTATAAAATTCCAACTTATAAAGAAGATATTCAATCAAGATTTCTTGAAGCTGAAATAAAAAGTAATGAATTAAATAAAATTATAAAATTATTTTGTATTTACTTACCTAATGGAAATCCTATTGATACTGATAAATTTAAATATAAAATTAAATGGATGAAAAAATTTAATGAATATATATTTAAGATACAAGAAAATGGTTTTCCAATAATAATCGGCGGAGATTTTAATGTTATACCAACAGATAATGATGTTTATTCACCTGAAAATTTTAAAGATGATGCTTGTGCTCATCCATTAACTAGAGAACAATTTAGAATACTAATAAATCAAGGGTATTTTACTGATACGATTAAAAACTTCAATTTAGATGAAAATATTTGGACATATTGGGGTTATAGAGGTGGAAGTTGGCAAAAAAATAATGGGTTAAGAATTGATCATTTTTTAACAACTTCTGAAATAACAGATATAATTAAATCAGTAAAAATTGACAAAGAAGTAAGAGGTTGGGAAAAAGCTTCTGATCATGTCCCTGTTTTTTTAGAAATTAAAAATTAATTAGATATCTGCATAAGTATGAGTTTCTTTACTTGCTCCTGGTTGAGTAACTGCCCCTTCAAATGCCGGGCCGACTGTTTGTGCATATTTCCATATAGATCCAGAATTATGATTAGTTTTTCTTGGTTTCCATTCCTTTTTTCTTTTTTGAATTTCTTCATCCGATAAAGCTACATTTATTTCACCTTTAATTGCATCTATTATTATTTCATCACCATCTTTTAAAAGTCCTATCATTCCTCCTACTGCTGCTTCAGGACCAACATGACCTATGCAGAAACCTCTAGTACCTCCAGAAAATCTTCCATCTGTAATTAATGCTACTGTTTCTCCTAAACCTTGTCCATATATAGCACCTGTTGTAGATAACATTTCTCTCATACCTGGTCCTCCTTTTGGTCCTTCATATCTAATGATTACAGCATCACCAGCAATAATTTCATTTTTCAAAACAGCTGTTAGTGCATCTTCCTCACAATCAAAACATTTAGCTTTTCCTTTAAACGTTAAATTCTTTAACCCAGCAATTTTAGATATACTTCCATCTTCAGCTAGATTTCCCCATAATCCTACTACTGAACTATGTTCACTAATGGGCTTGTCACATTGGTAAACTACATCTTGATTTTTTGGAAATATTATATCTTTATGATTTTCTCCTATAGTTTTTCCAGTAACTGTCATGCAATCACCATTAATGTATCCACCATCAATTAAAGATTTTATAACTGTAGGAACTCCACCTACTTCATATAAATCTTTTGCAACATATTTACCTCCCGGTGACATATCTCCAATGTATGGTGTTGATTTATATATTTCAACCACATCTTTTAAAGTAAATTTTATTCCAGCTTCATGTGCTATAGCAGGTAAATGCAATGCAGCATTAGTAGAGCCTCCTGTAGCAGCTACAACAACTGCTGCATTACGTAAAGACTCAATAGTTACAATATCTCTAGGTCTTATATTTTTTTCAATTAAATGCATAACAGCTTTACCGCTTTCGACTCCATAATTATCTCTTTCTTTATATGTTGCTGGTGTCATTGCAGAATTTGTTAAAGCTAGTCCTAAGGCTTCAGAAATACAGGCCATTGTGTTAGCTGTAAACTGGCCACCACAAGAACCTGCTGAGGGGCAGGCTACTTGTTCTATAGTTTTTAATTCTTTGTCATCAATTGATCCTTGTGCATGTTTTCCTACTGCTTCAAAAACATCAATTATAGTCAAATCTTTTCCTTTGTGATGTCCAGGTAAAATAGATCCTCCGTATATAAAAACTGAAGGTATATTAAGTCTAACCATTGCCATCATTAATCCAGGAAGTGATTTATCGCATCCAGCTAGACCAACAATACCATCATAACAATGACCTCTCACTGATAATTCAACACTATCAGCAATAACTTCTCTACTAACTAATGAAGCTTTCATTGCTTCGTGACCCATAGCTATACCATCAGTCACTGTTATAGTTGTAAATTCTCTTGGAGTTCCATTTTTTTCTTTAACTCCAATTTTTACAGCTTGTGCTTGACGACCCAATGTAATATTACATGGAGCAGATTCATTCCAAGTAGTTGCTACTCCAATAAAGGGTTGGTAAATTTCTTCTTCTGTTAATCCCATAGCATAATACATTGATCTATGAGGGGCACTTTTTGGACCTACACTTACATGTCTACTAGGTAATTTAGATTTAATGTTAGAGCCTTTATCATTCATAATTATTTTATAGTATCAATTATTTGATCAATTTTTTCAATAGAAGATTTAATAAGATTGGATTGTTTTTCAAATTGTTCTATAACTTCTTTAGGAGCTTTGGACAAAAATGAAGAATTTGATAATTTAAGTTCGATTTTCTTTAAATTTTTTAGTTCTATATCTTTCCTTAAATTCAATTTTTTTAACTCATTATTAGTATCAATTAAATTATTGAGAGGTATAGAAAGTGATGTTTGATTTATTAATAAATAAGCAGCACCATCAATTTTTGAAGTTTTTTTATCATAAGTAATAATATTAGTTTTTAGTAATCTATTAATTTCATTTTCATTATTTTTAAGAAATTTAATAAATTTGTCATCATTATTTGAAAAATTTATATTGATTAACTCTTTATAAGAAATATTAAATTCTGATCTAAGATTTCTAACTTTTGATATAATAGAAATCAAATTATCAAAATAATTGTTATAAATTTCATCTTTATCAACATTGCCAATATCGGTTAAAATTTGATTAATTAACATATTTTCATCATCATCAAAAAACTTTTCCCATAATTTTTCAGTTATAAATGGCATAATAGGATGAGATAATTTTAATATTTCGATAAAAACCCAGGCAGCAACACTCTTGGTTTCATTTGAATTTTGTAAATTTTTTTCAAAAATTGATTTTGAAAATTCTACATACCAATCACAATAAGTATGCCAAATAAAATGATATAAATCATTTGCAACTTCATGAAATAAATATTTTTGCATATTATATTTAATTTTTTTTTGTGTTAAGGATAATTTACTTATTATCCATTTGTTTAATGGCTCATTTAAATTAGAAATATCTAAATTAGAGTCATATTTACAATTATTAATCAGTAAAAAGTTTGATGCATTCCAAATTTTATTAGTAAAGGATTTATAACCTTTAACTCTTGATTCAGATAATTTAACATCTCTTCCTGGATTTAAAAGTGCTGTCAAAGTAAATCTTAGAGTATCGGCACCATATTTTTCAAGGAGATCTAATGGATCAATAATATTACCTTTAGACTTTGACATTTTTTGTCCCTTTTCATCTCTTATAAGAGGATGAATATAAATATCTTCAAAAGGTGTTTTTTTCATAAAATATGATCCCATCATCATCATTCTTGCAACCCAAAAAAAGATAATATCAAATCCTGTAACTAAAACATTACCAGGGTAAAATTTTTCAAGTTCATAAGATTTTTCAGGCCAATCTAAAGTTGAAAATGTCCATAAAGCAGATGAAAACCAAGTGTCTAAAACATCTGAGTCTTGAATTAAAGAAGTATCTTTGCCATAAAAAATTTTAGATTTTCTTTTGGCTTCATCTAAAGAAGTTTCAACAAAAATTTTTTTATCAGGTCCATACCAAACAGGTATTTGATGACCCCACCATAATTGTCTTGAAATACACCAAGGCTGTATATTTTCCATCCAATTATAAAATGTATTTTCCCATTGTTTTGGAATAAATTTAGATTTACCTGTCTTAATAGAATTTATAGGTTCAATAGATAATTTTTTTGCATTACAAAACCATTGATCAGTGAGCCAAGGTTCAATAACTACTCCTGATCTATCCCCGTAAGGAACAAACATTTTTTGTTTTTCTTCTTTTATTAGTAGTCCAAGATTTTCTAATTTTTTTAAAATAATTTTTCTTGCTTCATATCTATCTAAATTTTGAAATTCCTCTGGAGCATTATGATTAATTTTTGCATATTGATCAAAAATATTTATGAACTTTAAATTATTCCTCTTACCTACCTCAAAATCATTAAAATCATGTGCAGGTGTAATTTTTACTGCTCCAGACCCTTTTTCAGGATCAGCATGTTTATCAGCAATTATAGGAATTTTTTTATTAACTAAAGGTAAGATACATGACTCTCCTATTAAATCTTTATATCTTGTATCATCAGGATTTACAGCCACAGCAGAATCACCTAACAATGTTTCAGGTCTAGTAGTTGCTATAATTAAAAATTTATTCTCATTTATTGGATATTTAATATGCCATAATGTACCTTCAATTTCTTTTTGTTCAACTTCTAAGTCTGAAATAGCAGTTAATAATTTGGGATCCCAATTAACTAATCTTTTATCTTTATAAATAATTCCATCATTAT
>CETH01181873.1_pt1 | contig 20160 bp, 10 predicted proteins | sample 361461 | NCBI WGS metagenome assembly CETH01 (sample SAMEA2622695, study PRJEB7988) | marine metagenome | isolation source: saline water (ENVO:00002010), including
CCAGCGCCTCAACCAGACGGTCCGCGAGGTGGCGCCCAGACCCTTCACTGGATTCGAACGTCTCGGCGACCGCGTGCACTACTTCCGGCCCGACTAGGACGTTGCCCTGAGCGGCATAGTTTTGACCCGATCTGTGACCCGCCCAGCCTCCTGGACCGCTACCGGTAAACTGAGCAGCCCGCCCATCGATAGAGACAACCCCTATTTGGCGGTTTTCGCGCCCTTCATCAGATCCGATCGCTGAGTCGAGAGCATCCTGCGGTGATACCCCCCCCTCTAGCATATCTAGTAGTTCTTTACCGTACGCTGTTCGGGTAGACGCCTGTGTCGCGACAGCTCCGACACCAACTCGGACCCATGGAACTCCGTTCCCAACGCACGCGTTGCGCGTTGTCACCGCCACACCAGACTCCCCTGTCACTGGATCTACGCCTGCAATAGAGAAAGTGTGAAAAACAAAGCCTTCTTCCCATTCCACAGGCTCTTGCGCTTCGAGCACACATGCCGACCACAAAGCTACAAACCCCATGAGAAGTGAGGGTAGGACATGGGCTCTGATGATTATGGTCATGGTCTCCGTTCTCTGCTCATGTAAGTCACTTCGACATAGACGAGGTTGTACCCCTGTCGCGCTCGCGGCAAGCCACCGCACAGCGATCAGAAACCAGACGCACGGCCGGACCTTCTGTTTGCGAAAAACTTCAAACACCAAAGTGACTTGTCCGGAACGGTCAGACTGGGCATGCTTCCGGGCCGGATCAACAGTTGAATTCTACGGGCGTCAATCAAATTTCGATGCCCGTCCCCGAAACAAGAGGTTGGTATGAAGCGGACGTGTATGGTCTTCGCTATGGCACTTATAGCGATTGGATGGGCAGCACCTTCGAGTGCTCAGTCGTTCGGAAACGCGATGGTAGTCAACAATGAGCAGATCATCATCGGTGAGCCCGTATACGAGATGCGCTCTGGTGTAGTCTATGTCTTTGATCGCGATGAAGGCGGCGATTGGGTGCAGAGTCAGATGCTAGAACCTTCAGAAGCTTACGCAGCCAACCGTTTCGGGATCAGTCTAGCGACCCAAGACGACCTACTGCTCGTGTCAGCCACACGGGCAGACAGCGGCACAGGGGCAGTCTACATGTTCGAAAGCGACGGTGGGACGTGGAGCGAAGTGGGGAGGCTAGTGACAGATGACCGGACGCCCGCAGATAGCCTGGGGAGCGGACTAGATATCGATGGCGACTGGATTGCGGTAGGGACAATCGGACAGAACAGTGCCCGTGGCGCAGTATACACCTTTAGGCGTGAAGGTGATGATTGGGTGCAGCATTCTAAGCTCGCCCCCACAGAGCTAATGCCTGAATCTAGGTTCGGTGCTAAGCTCGCACTCTCCGGCGAGCACCTCATGGTTTCCGCTCCATCTGTGGATGATGGCCAAGGAGCAGTTTACCAATTCCGATATGACGCTGGTACGGACACATGGGTTGAGGGGGGCGCTCTTCAGGCACCTCTTGTTAACGCCCAAGCAGGCTTCGGTGCCGACATCGCCATAAATGGCGACGTCGCATTGATAGGATCACCCGGAAACATTGTCGGTATCGGTTCCGTTATCGCATACACTTTCGAAGAAGGTGCATGGGAACTCGGCACAATGCTGATCCCTTTCGAGGCAGCAGCGCAAACGGGTTTTGGTGGGAGCGTCACCTTCGACGGTGAGACCGCACTTATCGGAGCCGCAACTGCTGGCTTCGGACAGGGTCGTGTCTTCACCTACACATATGATGACAACGTCGGCGAATGGACCAGCGTAACACAGACTGGGAACGGTGTAGACGCCGAAGAACTTTTTGCTGCAGAGATCGCTGTAGGGGACGGATTCGCGGTCGGATCAGCACCTCGGGGTGATAACGGAACGGGCGCGGCCTACGTGGTAAACTGGACCGAGGATGGTTGGACTCCAGCCGGGCGCCTCGCCGGTGTAATGCTCGGTATCGACGCAATCATGGGGGACGAGGTCCGTTGCTCTGAAGATGGAAGTGCTGACATGTTCGACTGTGAACAGGTTGATTTGCTCTCTTTTATTCCGCTTGGAGAGATGGACGCTCAGCGCGGAATCAACGCCAACGACGTCTGGGGTTGGACGGACCCGGAAACGGGACGCGAAATAGTTCTTGTAGGTATGACGAACCAGACTGCCTTCGTCGATGTGACGAACCCCGGAAACCCAGCGTACTTGGGTCGACTGCCGATGACCGAAGGGTCAAACGTGACCGTTTGGCGAGACATGAAGGTATACCAGGATCACATGTTCGTCGTCGCGGACAATGCGGGTCAGCACGGCATGCAGATTTTCGATCTAACCCGCCTCCGTGGTCTCGACGGATCAGATCCAGTCACCTTTTCGGAAGACGCGAATTACGACCGGATCCACAGTGCTCACAACATCGTGATCAACGAAGAGACCGGATTCGCTTACTCGGTAGGAAGTAGCGGCGGTGGTGAAACGTGCGGCGGAGGGCTGCACATGATCAACATCCAAGATCCGTTGAATCCAACATTCGCTGGCTGCTTCCAAGACATGACCACGGGTCGTGATCGCACCGGCTATTCTCACGATGCACAGTGCGTCGTCTATAATGGACCCGATGAAGACTACGCCGGTCGTGAAATCTGCTTAGGGGCCAACGAGACCGCACTCTCGATCGCGGACGTTACGGACAAGGACGCTCCGGTTGCTATCGCGATGGCAACTTACCCCAATGTCGCGTACTCGCATCAGGGCTGGCTCTCGTCAGATCAACGTTACTTCTACATGGGTGACGAACTCGACGAGACGGGTGGTAATGTCGCGACGACCCGAACGCTGATCTGGGATCTAGAGGATCTAGATGACCCGATTCTTGCGCGAGAGTATATGGCTGACACCAAAGCTACAGACCACAACCTCTACATCGTCGGCAATACGATGTACCAGTCAAACTACAAGAGTGGCCTACGTGTCCTCGACATCTCAGATCCTGAGAACCCGGTGCCGGTCGGATCATTTGACACCGTCCCGTACGGCGGTGACGACGCCCAGATGGACGGCTCCTGGTCGAACTATCCATACTTTCAAAGCGGTGTTGTTGCAGTGACTAGCGGTTCCGAAGGGCTCTTTATCGTTCGCTACCGTCCGAGGACCATATCGCAGTAACGGAGGAATCCATGTCGAAGTTTATTCAGTGGGCAAGACCGTACCGACGCGTCTCTCTGATTGCGGCGGCTTGGGCACTAGTCCAAGTCACCGGAGTTCAGGGACAGGAACTCCTGTATGTGGCCAGTCAAGAAGAGGTCACCGTAGCCGTTATCGATATGAGCACGAACCAGCTCGTAGAAACGGTAGACCTTAAGGAGTTCGGGTACTCGGAAACTGCGAAGGCACACCACACGGCAGTTGAGCCTGACGGTTCTCATTGGTACGTATCCCTGATCGCGGCCGGCAAAATCCTGAAGTTCGACAGGGACAACCAATTAGTCGGTGAGACTGCATTCGAGACACCAGGTATGCTGAGCCTCGACCCAGAGTCTGATCTCCTTTATGTAGGGCGCTCCATGGCAGCTGTGAATCCACCTCAACGGATAGGGGTCATCCACCGCCCGTCGATGGAACTACAAGAAGTCGACGTCTTCTTCCCGAGGCCACATGCCCTCACGGTAGACACCCGCGGAAATCGCTTCTTCTCTGCAAGTCTAGGCCAAAATTCAGTAGCGTACGCTTCTCTAGGTGACGAAGACGTCGATTTGTTGGGCTTGGACGGTATGAATCACATGCTGGTCCAGTTCGCTGTTTCTCCAGACGGAAACTGGATGGTCGGTGGCGGCCAAATGACAGGGGACCTGCTAATCTTTGACCTCAATGGAGAGGTCCCCGAAGTCGTGAACTCGATCGAAGTCGGCGGCCAACCTTGGCATCCAAGCTTCACCCCTAATGGACATTTCGTCTGGATCCCTAACCAAGCTAAAAACACGGTAACGGTTGTGGATACTAGGAGCTGGACCATTTCGAATGTGATCACCCATCCAGCCCTTGCAGAACCTCACGGCTCAGCAGTCTCTTCGGATGGGTCTACGATATATATATCCGGGCGCAATGTCGCAGGAACATACCGGCCAGCTGACGGGGGAGATGGACGACCCGGAACAGTTGTGGCGATCGACGCGAGGACTCACGAGGTCGTCGCCGTCATCGAAGTCGGTCGATATGCGGCTGGGATGTCTGCCCCGTCCCTATTGGTCGGACACTGAGTGAGGTGATTCCCATACTAGAGGGACAGGGTTCGGATACAACCAAACGCCGAGCAGTAAGAAGTGGCCCAATACACGCCATTCTTGTCTTAGCCATATCAGCGGCAGTCTCGGCGTGTACAGCCGTTACTTCAGGTCCTTCACTGCTAGAAGGAAGAGTACAAGTACGGACAGCAAGCGGACCTTCGAACTTTGGGTCAATTCCGGCAGGCGAGGGATACCATCGCCACATTACCGGTATCTCCGTAACCGACGCCGCAGGTCAACCAATAGACCAACCCTTCTTGGGCGGGTTCAACATCCCACGCCCGCAGCTGATCGATATTGACGGCGACGGGGACCAGGATTTGTTCGTTCAGGAAGCTTCAGGCAAAGTCATGTTTTTCGAGCATGTGCCAGAAGCAGAGAACCCATTCCAATGGCGCAGTGACCATTACCAGGACCTTGAGGTAGGTGAATGGTACCGATTCGTCGACCTCGACCGTGACGGCGATCACGATCTTTTGGCTGAGCAGCCCTTCAGCTATGTGCGGTACTATCGAAATGACGGCACTCGCAAAGCTCCACACTTCGTGCAAGCGGCAGATACAATTCGGGACACTGAGGGCAGGGCGATCTTCTCCGACCGACAAAACATCCCCAACGCAACCGACATCGATGGAGACGGGCGTATGGATCTGCTCATCGGTCGACTTGAGGGCACAGTGACCCGGTATGAAGAAACCGGTACTGACGCGAACGGGGTCCCGCTGTTCGAACTGGTGAACGATCGATTTGAGGGTATTGAGATCGTTGCCCAGATAGGAAGCCTTCACGGAGCCAACACGATGGCCCTCGGGGACGTCGACAACGACGGTGACCAAGACCTTTTCTGGGGAGATTATTTCGAGCCAGGGATTCTTTTCCTTGAGAACACGGGATCGCGCACGCGCCCAAACCTGCGTGGAGAACCGCTTCCCTTCCCCACACAAGATCCCCTGCGTACCAGCGGCTATAACGCCCCTACACTCGGTGACGTAGACGGCGACGGCGACCAAGATCTGATTATGGGCGTGCTCGGTGGGGCATATAACCCAAACACCACTACTGCAGACAATTTCCACTATGTAGAGCAGTCACGTCCAGGCTTATTTGAACAACGGACATCGCGATTCTTGTCCACGATCGATTTCGGCTCTGAGACTATCCCGATAGCGATCGACATCGACACGGACGGTGACATTGACCTTCTAGTGGGCAATAAGATTGAGCAGGACGATACTCAGAACGGCAAGCTTTACAGGCTGGTGAACGAGGGTTCCGCGACCACCCCGAGATTCCGTTACGATGGTGAGCTAGATGTGGGAGGGGGGTACCACCTCCTACCCGCCTTTGGAGACCTGGATGCGGATGGTGATCTAGATGCCATCGTCGGCACTTGGTCTGATCAACTCCGCATCTATCGAAACGACGCCACCGACGGTTCATTGATGTTGAACTTCGTCGACTCGACATCGATCGTACTCTCGCGCGGGCGTAACGCCACCCCCACCCTGGGCGACATTGATAACGATGGTGACCTAGACCTGTTCGTGGGAGAAAGCTCAGGCACGATCAATTTCTACGAGAACACTGGTACCCCGCAGAGTGCAGAGTTCACCCTAGTAAGCGATGAGTACGGAGACTTCGACATCGGACGGCGGAGTCTGCCAGTTCTTCGTGATGCAGACGGTGACGGCGACCTAGACATGTACGTCGGATCAGAAAGCGAAGGTGTGGTTTTCTTCAGAAACGAAGGTTCGCGAGCATCACCGTACTTCGTTGAGGAAACGAAGCTAGATGTCGAGGAGATAACCTTTGCCGCTCCTGCCTTCGCAGACCTAGACGGAGACGGAGATGACGACGTCTTGCTTGGTCTGGGTGCTGGCGGCCTCCAGCTATACGAGAACCGAAAGCGATAGGAAGAGCATCGATCAACGGCCGCTGCTCTGGGCATGTGCCGGCTTGCCAGTCCGCATGCCCTGAAAGCTGATGTTCGGCACCAAAGAGTGCTTCTCCCACTTAGTCTGATTGGTCCCAAACAAGGTCGGGCTTCCCGCGATGCGGCGGAAAAATCCTCGGAAGCATTTTCCCACGACTTATTTGAAGTGCTTGCCAGCCTGCGATCCGCACACCTAGTCTGATTGCTCTTATCCGACTGCAAGTTCACGCCTCACGCACTCACACACCGGACTTCACCATGCGCCGTCCCACTCTGTTAATTCGCACTTCTGTCGCGTTGATTTTCCTGACACTCCTTGGAACATCCTCGGTTTTGTCACAGGGCTTGGACCTTCCGTCAGTCTTCCTGGAGGAGCTGACCTGGACCGAAGTACGTGACGCTATTGATCAAGGGACAACCACAATCATTATCCCAACGGCTGGAACAGAACAAAATGGACCGCATATGGTGCTCGGAAAGCACAAGTTCATCGTGAACTATGCTTCGGCGATGATCGCGCGGGAGCTGGGAAACGCCCTCATAGCGCCGGTGGTGACCTACGTGCCAGAGGGAGATGTGAACAACCCCACGAGGGGACACCTGTCAAAGGCAGGGACCATCACCTTCCCCGAAGAGTTTTACATCAAACTTCTTGAGTACGCAGCACGAAGCCTCGCCGTGCACGGCTTCAATGACATAGTCATGATCGGCGACAGCGGTGGAAACCAAAGAGGGATGGAGCAGGTCGCCCAGATGCTCAATGAGGAGTGGGCAGCAGAACCAGTCCGTGTTCACTTTGTTGGAGACTATTACAGCAACAACGGCTTTCGATCCTGGCTAGAAGAGCAGGGGGAGACTCCGGAAACGATTGGCGGCCACGCTGGGATCTCAGACACCTCGCAACTCCTTGCAGTGGATCCGCGACACATCCGGACCGATAAGCTCGCTCCGGGTGGCGGATTCCCCGACAGCGGTGTTTCTGGAGATCCTACAAGAGCATCGGTCGAGCGCGGAGTCATGGGAATCCAGTTCAAAGTAGACGCCGCATTGAACCAAATAAGGGAACTCATGGGGGGCCGCTGATAGGGCTCTAAAGAGAGCCTAAACAAAGCAACCAACTAGATCATCTGCAGCAAGGTCTCAGCCGTCACCGAGAAGCCGAAACACGGCTGTTCCATCCGCACAGAAGACCTCAACTTACCTGAAGAAATAAAAAGAAGAATTGCGTTCGCTCCCGCGCCGTAGCAGTTTTGCGCGCTGTTTCCGGACGTCTTTCCAAGCACCCTGCTCCGCGTATGAACAAACCCGGCCGCCTGTCCGTTCTGCTTTTTTCACTTCCCCTACTTGCGGGTTGTTTCACCGTAACGACGATGCCTGTGCCTCGCACTCAGCCGGAACGTGAAGCCCTCAGTCTTCGTGGCGTCGTGATTTCCGACGGTACCGAAGAGAAGGTGATCGAATATGACGACGTGCTCGAAGCGAGTTGGACGCCGTCTTCACTCTCCCTAGTCGGGATAAACGGGTCAGGTAACGACATAACGACAGAGACCAGACTCATTCCGATCACAGAGCTGAGGGGGCTGTTGGTGCGCAAACTAGACGCAGGTTCGACGTCTGCAATCATAGGTGGGATCATCGTTGGAACTGTTGCATCCGTGGCAGTGTGGGTAACAGGTCGAGCCGATGAGTACCGCGGCGGGGGCAGTCATTAAAAACTCCTGATCAGCGAGTCCGGGTCCAGATTAGGATCACCCCGCAATTATTGATCTCATCGAAACCGACGGGAACCTCACTCGAACGAGCATAAACCTCGATAGCGTCGATCTCCACCACCGAGACGTAATCGTCAGGTCTCACTGACCCGAGACTTCCCGAGTTCACTAAGTTCCGGTCAATGTACAAGGTCGGAGAGCAATATTGTCCGTTGCGTACAACTCTGATCTCCGGATTCCGGAAGGACTCTGGCCCAGCAAGCGGACGAGACTCATCGATATCTAACAGTGGGATGCGTCTCATCACGTCGCTCACCCTATTGATCGCAAACCGCTCTATATCTTCCCTTAGCATGAGAACGCCGCGACCTGTGATCGCTCTTTCGTAAAACCCGTTTCGCTCGAGGAAGTCGGCTGTCCCACGCTCTATCTCGACAAGCACCTCATCCAGTTCGATGGGAAGTGGCTTCATACCAATCCGCACGTCCAGCTCAGCCTTGTATCCAAGTTCGAAGACACCATCCATAATCGTTTCGTACCCGGATCGTGAGATATAAACGAAGTACGGGCCCGGGTCGGGAGCCGTTATCTCAAAAAAGCCCGCGGTATCCGCCAGAGTAGCAACCGCCATGCTTTCTCCCTCAGTCAATAACCCAACATAGGCAAGCCTAACCGGATCCCGCGTTTCACTGTCAAGGATTCTCCCTCGCAGCGTCTGACCAGCCAAGGACTCCAATGAGATCCCAATAGCTATGCAGACCCCTATCAGGAATACCACGAGGCGACGTAACGCAGATAATAGACTCAGTTTAGTGCCTGGCTCACCAGATAACGTTATCTGGCCTTCGAAGGCTACGTCGTCGCTCATACAAGTCCCCTCCTTAGGGGTTTCGTTAAACAGAGATACGAACGACCTAGAATTGACGAGCCCCCACCGGCAACTGCCGGTGGGGGCCGTCGTTACTGCCCCTGCAAATGCTACCCGGTCACGTCAACCGCAAGCCGGATCACCTGCCATGTTCGGGTTCAGCTGACACTCGTTACGAGGCATCGGGAAACAAGACACCCGATCCGCAACGGAGGTACTACCAGTAATCCAACCGTCGGTCGTTAGGAACGGGTGGTTCCAACGCTCGAGGTCATACAGGCGCTTACCCTGCATCCAGAGGTTCGCATACCTCTCACGGTCAAGAATCGCGTTAGCCGTAGAGGCGTTCGCGTCCGTCACGTCATCAGCGGTATACGGCCACTGCAGGAAGTTACCCATCGCAGTCGGCGCCGCGATAGCAGCCAGACCGTGGTGAGCACGAACAGTGTTAATGTGTCCGATGAACGTGGCGTAATCCGGCGTACCCTGAAGGGCAGCCTCAGCCATGATCATGTACATCTCGATCGCCGAAGCTCTCGGGATATCGGACCCACGATCGTCATAGATATCCTGACGATAATGCGCATGGTCGCCGTCCGCGCCCTGGTGGGCACCGGAACCGTCACCATCGCAGTTTCCTGTCTTCGTCACTCCACCCGGAATGTTGTCCGGGTAAGCAGACGCTAGGTCGTTCCACTCACCACACTTCGTGAACTTCGTGCGTGGATCCGCCTCATTCTCATACATAGCCTGAGCTAGAGTGCGGTACACGCCGACCTCGGCGCGATTCCACGTTTCGATCCAGAAGAGGTTCGCGTTAGCACCTTGGGCATAGATCGCATCGTCTGAAAAGTCGATCGTCATGCCTGGCTCAGCGATCGCTGCCGCGGCTGCAGCCGAAGCAGTCGCCCACGAGCCGGTACCCTCAACGGCCATGCCGAACTCGGCCTGGGCCTGACCTAATTTTGCTGCAAGACGCCACTTATCAGCACCTGAACCGGCAGCACTAGCGATCGTATAAGCCTGATCGAACGAAGCTTTCGCCCTGGCAAAAGCGTTCGCCCGAGGCTCAGACGGACCAATGTCAAAAGCTACCTTGCAGTATGCTTCACCGAGTCGCATGTAGGCATGTCCTTGGTACACGAATAGACGTGCACCGAGGACTGAAGAACTCTCAGAGCCCCCCAGGACCTCTTGCAGGCGAGTCCACGCCTGACCTGCGGCCCAAGCAGCCTCATGCATCTGCTCCCAGTCGCCTTCGGCGTCCTGGTCGGTGTAGAAACCCGTCCGGAAATCCTGCGTTGAGCCATACGATCCCGTACCGGCAAGTTCGTCGCTCAAGCGCGCAATATCGAACGCGTAGTTGTCCTGCACATCGTTGTACTCAGCCGAGGCGCCCGCAACGAGCACCGGCATGAGTTCAGGAGTCACCACGTCAGCGTCTTGGATAGCTCCCGGGTTGAGAACTTCAAGGTCACACCCGGAGAGGACGACCGCAAAAGCGGCCACTGCCGGAAGTCCGGCCCTTCTCGTCCAGTTACGCATTAGAAGTTCACCTGCATGTTGAGGATTACGATCCTCGGCGGCGCCATGTTGTAGTACTCGAACGCGTACTCGCCGCGATCCAGACCACGGTCTGTCGCCTCGGGATCTAGGCCCTGGTAGTCTGTCGTCTGCCAGAGATTCTTACCCTGCAGTGAGAGGCTCACGCTGCGCGTTCCCGGAATGAGATCATCCGGAAGACGGTAAGACAGCGAAGCCGAGCGGAGCTTGATGAAGTCAGCATCCTGTGTCCATGCACCCCAGTCAATCTTACCAGGCACGCATGTCACTACTTGGTTCGGCGTCAGGTTCGTTCTGCCGTTGGCGTTGAACTCATTCTGAATACCGAAGCAGTGAGGCCACGTCTCGCGACGAGCAGTGGCCCAACCGATACCGATTGTCCGCGAGTGACCAACCTGGCTCTCAAACAGCACGTCCAGTGTTAGCGCTTGGCTAAACGTCATGCGAGTACCTAGCGCAATGATCTCCTGCGGGAATACGACGCCCAGAACGGCCAGTTCTGTGTCTTCAGCCTGCCCAACAGCAGTCGGATTCATAACAACTGGATCGTACTCCACGCCAATCGGGAAACCTAGCTGCAGGTTTCCGCCAGCATTTTGGAGAGGACCAAGGTCCGTGATCTCAGACTCGTTCGACGAGTATGAGAAGTTCACGTTCCAGTCTAGGAAATCCGACCGTACCGGGGACACGTTCAGGATTGCTTCGTATCCCTTGTTAGTCGTCTCACCGAGGTTGCGCAGTGTGGCCTCTTCCGTGCCGAAGGAGGGAGCCTCCTGCACACCGATAAGAGCGTCTCTCGTCGTCTGGTCGTATTTCGTAAAGTCAATCGACATCCGACCATCTAGCATAGAAGCCTCGAAACCCATCTCGAGTTCTGTTGAGACTTCCGGGCCGAGGTCCGCATTACCGAGGTTACCGATAATGAGTGCCGGAACGACCTCATCAGCCTGCGTGGCTTCGTAGATCTTCACAGCATCGAACGCACCTGGCGCGCGACCGGACTTACCCCAAGCTGCACGCAGCTTAAGAGCGTCGAAGAGACCTTCAGGGAAGAAGGATTCATCCGAAATGGTATACGCACCGGCGATCTTCGGATACGCGGCAAGGCCGAAGCCCGAACCGAACGTGGAGAAGCCGTCCCAGCGAATACCACCAGTTAAGAATAGACGGTCGCCGAAGCCGATCTGCTCCTGGAGGAAGAACCCACCCGAGCGGACCGTGAGGCGACTCTCGTTGACGTCCTGATCCGTACCGTCACCGAGTAGCTGGTCACCAGGACCAGCAAAATCAGAGTCAAAGCCGTTTAGACGCCAGCTGAACTCCTCATAGACCTGACCACCCCATGAAAAGGAGGATGAGATCCCGTCCATAATGTCCGTCCGCCACGACCCGTTGTAATCGAAGGTCATGTTACGGTCGTTGTACTGGTCGTTCTCTCGGTCACCCAGAGGGTTCTCGTAGTTGTCGTAGGGCTTGAAGTCGACGAAGTCGACGTATGTGTAGTCCATCCCAAAGTTGAGACGGTGCGAGAAGTTCGCGGTCGGGGTCCAACCGATCGACGCAGAGGTAACCCACTGCGACTGGTTGGTGGCGATGTCATTGAACATCACTAATGAATCGTCGTTGCCCGGGGTGTATCCGCGCTCACCACGCAACACGTTAAGGAACAGACCCGAGGCGTTGTTACCGTTCGGGATCCAAGTAATGTTCCTCTTCGTGTACATGTTGTTTAGGCTGACGTCCAGTCCATCCATCGGCTGGAACTGCACGTTAGTGCGCAGGTTGTAGCTCTGCTGACCCTGCGGATCCACGACACCCTGCTCGTCTGCCCAACGGCCAGAGACAAAGTACGTCGCTGTCTCACCACCGCCGCGGACGCTCAGGTTGTAACGCTGCATTGAAGCGTCACGGAACCAAGAACCGCTCTCGGGACAGCCAGGCTCAGCACCATAGCCGTCAATCGTGGGATACTGAGACATCGGATCTCCAGACGCACAGTCGTTCAAACGAAGACCGTTGCTGTTACCGATATCCCCTTCAGGAAGGAGATAGTCGACGTTGTAGTCGCCGGTCGGATAGACGTCTGGGTTATTCCTCGTGAAGTAGTTAGACATCGCCTTCACATCTGCAGCCGTCTGCGGGCCTTGGTGACCCATGCGCTGCATACCCTGATCAACAGTCACCGTCCACGCAGGTGCACCCGCAGAACCACGCTTCGTGAAGATCTGGATAACGCCACCTGCGGCTTCCGTTCCATAAAGGGTCGTAGCAGCAGGGCCCTTGACGATCTCAATACGATCGATGTCGTTCGGGTTAATGCCGTCGATAGCCATCGTACCAGCGGCACCTTCATCCGCCGACATAAGAGCATCGTTCTCCATCCGGACACCATCGACGTAGATCAGCGGACGGTTGCTCTGAGAAATCGAGCTGTTACCGCGAATCCGGATCTCTGAACCGGCGCCAACCTGCCCATCCGTACCGGAAATCGAAACACCGGCCGCGCGGCCCTGAAGAACGTTCGAGACGTCTGTAATCGCTGCAACCGCAATGTCAGCGGCTCCAACGGACTCGATAGAGTTACCCACCTCACGACGGCGAGCCTGTCCGGCAGTACCGGTCACGACCACACCCTCAAGAGAAAGAGCCTGCTCTCTCATCTCGAAATCCAAAGTGGCAGTACCACCTGCCGTAACGCTGACCGTCGCCGATGCGGCACCATAGCCGATCATAGTGACGTTCACCGTCTGTGTCCCTGCTGGAACATTTAACAGCAGGAATCGGCCAACATTGTTGACCAGGCCACCTACACCCGTTCCTTCGACCGAAACCTGAGCACCCGCCAGGGGTGCCAAAGTCGTCGCATCGCGGACTAGGCCGGTAACCGTACCGGTGTTCTGCGCAGTTACTCCGACTGCGCCAAACACCATGAAGGCTATAGCAATCGCAAAATTGCGAGCCGCCTTCGCGGTGTTCATTCCGAACGTCCGTAGAGCCATGAGACCTCCTACATAGACCCTATGTGCTAGAACCCACTCCTCCCAACATCATCCCAAGTAGGGAGTTTTACGGCTCTAAAGGCATGAAGTCAAGAGAAAAAACAACCCTGAGGGGCACATCTGTTCCTCCAAGAAACAAACATATGTTCCTCGCGCGCAGCGATCAGGAGCGCTCCCCTAATGCCGTGGAAACCCCGGGACTAGGCAAGGAGAGGAGAGTGGACGGTCTAGAGCGCCCGAGGCCAGCCCCTTTTTCAGGGTAATCTTGATCACTCCGCTCGCACCCGAAGACCCATACTCCCATCCAGCAGCCGCACCCGGCTGAACCTCTATGAACTCAACTTCACTCGGGCGCATCTGAGAAAGCATTCCTTCGGCACCTGGCGTCCTAACACCATCTATAAGTAGCACTGGTGGGTCTGGGACCGACGTTGAGCGTCCACGTGCGGGCCGGAAGCTAGATGTAGCGCCAACCGCGCCGGTCATGGGACTCACCATATTAGGCGCCAACCTGCGGACAAGCTCCATCACATCGCGAGCCTCTATGTCTTGGATATGGTGTGCTTCCAGCCGCCGACCTGTCGTGCGCTGGCGATCTTCGGCCTCCCTCTGTTCTTCTTGCGCCCTTGCTCCAAACGCCGGTGGAAGCCGGAAGAGAACGTCCCTAGGGAACTTCTCCACGACCGTCACCTGTCCCCATGTGATCCTACAGTCTTCTGTCATCAAGGCCAAAAGCCTTTTCCCCTCTGGCAATCCTGTGAGCTCGAAGCGACCCAACGGGTCAGTAAACGCTTCGTGCCCACTATCCGTCCGCACTAGAACACCAGGGATAGGATCACCCGAGACGCTATCCACTATCTGTCCCTCTAGGTACGCCAGTGGCTGAGAAGCATTCGGCGATATCTCAACCTGAGCATCCGCTCTCTGCACAACCAGGGACATTAACGCGATCTGGAGCATCGTGATGCGAACGCAAACCGCATAAGGAAACCCCGCCATCACCACTCTCATCTGAGATCACTCAGTCCCGGCTTCTCAAACATGCCATCCGCCACGGCTGCTAATTCACGCGCCGCTACCGATAGTGCTGCTAGTCCAACACTCTCTTCCGCCTTTAATTCTTCCACGATATCCCGAAACCGACTGAGATCCGAAGATCGCACAAATCCCACATAGTCAGTGCCCTCACCACCCGCCCCCTGATGACAAGCCAGCATCCCTGTCACAATACGCCTATGCGCTTTAGCCAAGTCATCAGAAAGCACCTGAGCCGCTCTCAACTCCCACGGATCATCTCCAGCCGATGCAAAGCTCCGACGGCGCAGCCATGGAATCTCGAAGGACTCAGACGCCTGATAAAACGCATGCCCCGTAGAGATCGGATCAGTACCGGCCTCTCGGGCTATGCCGAGGATCTCCAAGTGCTGATCAAGGAACCGTAGGGCGATGAGCCGCCGCGAGAACGCCGCTTCTGCGCCGAGTTCCTGAATCTCATTAACACGAGCCTCAAAGAGAGTCCCTTCTTCTCCGCGAACAACGTCACCAAAGGCGTCTCGAAGTGACCTCAAACCGGAGAGATTTTGCTTGACGATATCCCCCGCAGACTGGTCCCGGTCGATATTCTGAAGCATCCACCGCGTAGTCCGCTCTAATACTCTGGCCAGGCCGAGAAGCCATCGATATGAGACACGGGCATTTACAGAACTCGCCTGCTGCTCCATTTGCTCCATGAGAGCTCGGTGACCCGCAAGTCGAGACGCCACGAGCCAAGACCGAACCACGTCTTCGGATGAACAACCAGTATCCCGAACCATGCGAGAAACGAATGCTGATCCCATAAGATCAACTAAGTCGTTGGTCAGTTCGGCAGTTACTATCTCCCGACGCAGCCGATGCTGAAAAAGGTTATCCTTACCAGCCACCTTGATTGCCTTCGGAGGGAAGTACCCTAAGAGATAACCCTCCGTGACCGGATCATCCGGGAGACTGCTCGAAAGCAACTGCGCTTTCAGCGAAAGTTTCGCATACGCAAAAAGAACACACAGTTCGGGACGTGCCATCCCCTGCCCCCGATCCCTTCTCTCAATGATAACATCGGTGGATGGGAGCTCTTCGGCCGCTCGATCTAGCTCACCAGCTTTCTCCAGAGAAAGCATGAGATCCCGAAACTCGTCAATGGATTCTTTAGATCGCCGTTCATCTAAAGATATGCCAAGACTCTGTGACCGGTTGTTTGCCAGCACCAGCTCTGCAACTTCTTCGGTGAGCTCCTCCAGTAAGTCATTGCGCTTTTCCTGCTCCAGAGACCCGGATTTCACCGCGGGCATCAGGAGGATTTTAAGGTTGACCTCGTGATCCGACATATCGACGCCACCCGAATTATCGAGAGCATCCGTGTTAATTCGGCCACCAAGACGCGCATACTCGATTCTCGCACGCTGGGTAAGACCAAGATTCCCACCCTCTCCAATAACGTCGCAACGTAGCTGCTCTGCGTTAAGCCGGACCGCATCGTTCGCGGGGTCACCGGCATCAGCGTGTGCCTCGGAGGCAGACTTCACGTACGTCCCGATCCCCCCGTTCCAAAGCAACTCTACCGGTGCACCAAGAACCGCTCGTATCAGCGCCTCTCCATCGACTGGCGGGGCCTCATCCTCATCCACTCCTAAAGCACGCTTCGCCTGAGGTGTCAGATCAACTTCTTTCGCACCGCGAGGAACAACCATTCCACCCTCGCTAAGCAACTCTTGGTCATAGTCCTCCCAGCTCGACCGCCCAAGGTCAAACAACCGCTTACGCTCGGCATACGCCGTAACAGGATCCGGGTCCGGGTCAATGAAAACGTGCCTATGGTCGAAGGCAGCAACTAGCTTGATCTGCTCCGATAAAAGCATGCCATTGCCAAACACGTCCCCACTCATGTCTCCTATCCCGACAGCGGTAAAGGGCTCAGTCTGAATATCCTTGCCCTTTTCCTTGAAGTGCCGTCTCACACACTCCCAACCTCCTCGAGCTGTTATTCCGACTTCCTTGTGGTCGTATCCATTTGAACCACCCGAAGCGAAAGCATCATCCAGCCAAAATCCGTAATCCTCAGAGACCGTATTGGCTAGATCCGAGAACGTCGCGGTTCCCTTGTCAGCAGCCACAACTAAGTATGGGTCCGAAGGATCGTAGGCTATCACTTCATTAGGGGCGACATCACTACCTTCAACGATGTTGTCCGTGAGGTCGAGCAAACCACGAATCAGAGTCTGATATTGCTGGCGCCCTTCCTCCCAGCGATCTTCGGTATCCAACGGAGTGGATCTCATGACAAAGCCACCCTTAGACCCACCTGGCACGATCACAGCATTCTTGATCATCTGAGTGTTAGCTAGACCAAGAATCTCGGTACGAAAGTCATCCGGACGATCACTCCACCTAACGCCACCTCTGGCCACGAAAGAGCCGCGAAGGTGAACTCCTTCCATGCGAGCAGAGTGGACCCACACTTCGAATAATAGATCGGTCGGTCGTGAGTACTGAACGTCTCCGACTAGTACCTTGTATGAGGTATAGGGGACTCCACCAGAACGTACTGTCGGAGTCCTTCCCCCCACCCTGTAGTAGTTAGTCCGAACTGTCCTCGAGATCGTTTCCTCAAGGCGGCGCAGCGCACGGTCATCATCGAGGAGGGTCACACTACGAAGTAAGCCATGGAAGGTGTTACGCATCACGACCAACGCTGCTAAGCGCTCGTCGAGAGACGCCTCCATTCCCGGGTCGAACTTCGTTCGGAACATCGCAAAGAGACGACGCGCTATGCCCGGGTACTGGACCAGAGCGTGCGAGAGAGCCAGCCGACTTGGAACGGCCCCTGATTGAAAAACGTGCCCAGCCAAACCCCTAAGAGCATCTACTTCTCGCCAGTGCAACCCAGCACTAACGACAAGAGCGTTAAGAGGGTCTGAAACTGTTTCACCAGCTCTCGCCGCAAGTAGTGTTTCCGAAAGCAGCTTGCCGCAGCTCTCGACTTCTAGCGCATTCCCTTCCTGATCTTGGACGGCAAAGACGTATATAGTCGCATTCGGAGCGCCGTTGGTCCCGACCTCGTAAGGCTTCATCGCCACCACGCGCAGGCCTGCGTTCTCCAATATCGGCATAAAATCTGACAGCACGAGACGCTCGCCACGCAGGAAAAGCTTCAGTTCGGTAGCACCTACTACCCCAGCCACCGCTTCATTTTCTTCTCGATTAGTGAACCCGACAGACACCACCTCCTCTTCGCGCGCCATACGTTCGAGCTCGCAGATATCAGCAACAGCTATCGCGGGGTCCAAAGCTGCCTGGTATTCGCGGCTCATTGCCTCTTCGTATAGCAGGGCTAGATCTCTAGCCTCTTCACCTGAGACAACCTTCTCTAGGCCTTCACTCACTCTGTCGGCCCATGTGCGAATGATTGCAGCTACTGTTTGTTCGAGATCCTCTGAGCGGACTCCGGCCACGCGGTCTTCTTTGGCATCGAGATAAAAGTGGAGTCGTGCTTGGTCTCCGCCGCCTATCGCCAAGTGGTAGTTCAACACCTCACAGTGATACTCCTCGACCAATGCTTCTTCGATCTGCTTTCGCACGCTTCCTGAAAAGCGATCACGGGGCAATATCACCATCACAGAGAGCCCCCGGTTATGAGGATCTCTGCGCAGTACCACCCTCACACCCCTACCGCTGTAGGCTGTCAAAACGGCCCGGACGTCATCTCGTAGTTCTTCCGGCGAAGAAAGGAAGAGTTCTTCCTTCGGCAGACTATCAAAGATCGTGATTATCTCTTTGTAGTCATGAGAGCCCTCTCGCACACCCTCCGCATCAAGAATCCGACTCAACTTATCTCTCAAAAGCGGGATATTGGCAGCCGGCTCAGAATAAACTTTGGACGTGAACAGACCAATGAATCGATGCTCTCCGACTACTATTCCCTCACTGTCCAGTTTCTTAATCCCCACGTAATCCATCCGTGCACGACGGTGCACGGTCGATTCAGCGTTAGTCTTATTGACGATGAGAACAGGCCCGCCTAACGCCCGCTCTCTCATTCCAGGTGCCAATCCGGAGACTGGTATCGGCTCCGCGAAACGCGAATCCCCCTCATTCCGAAGCAGGCCCAAGCCAGAGCCAGGCTCCACAACTATCAACTGTTCGCCAGCGACCTGATCGCTTAGAAGGTCATAACCTCTATAGCCGAGGAAAACGAACCCGCCGTGCTTGAGCCAAAGCAGGAAGTCTTTGATTTCTTCGAACTCATGAGCCCGCTCACCAAGATTAGCCGCATTCTCACCAACGGCTGTCACTACCCGGTCGAGAGCGCTCAGCATCGGCAAGAAGTCGTCCGTGGCCTTGACCACGTCTCGGAGACTAGCACTCAGATCCAAGCGCAGCTCGTCTAGCCTATCTGAGTCTCCGATACGTTCGACCTCACAGTGCACTACCGACTCAGTGCTGCCAGTGTCCGTCGGAAAGCGCATTGCCGTTACCCGACCGTTATCGTCGCGGTCTACATCAAGCATCGGATATACCATGCGCTCGACCGCCAAGCTTTTAAGAGCTAGGTATTCCCGGATCGAGTCTATAATGAACGGTCGCTCGCTAACATTTGTGCGAATCACCGTAACGGGAGCTTCCCACTCCTCTTCGTCTTCGTCGGCATTGGCTACGGCCACGTCAACTTGATCCGGTCGGGACTGTTCCAAGAAACGGAACGCTCCACGGGTCATCGACGCGAGGTCTTTTGTGCTCCGATGCACCAGGAGCTCATCCGGGGCTCGAGAGAGAAAAAGCTCGGCAAAGTCGAGTAGGAGTTCCGATGCTCCATCGGGACTGGACTTTAGATAACTACGAACCGCATTGATTGTCGGTGCTATCTCGCGGAGTCGGCTAGGAGCCGCCGCCGTAATGTCGCTCATGTAGTTCTTCTCGCGGCCGGAAAAACGCGGCGCGCGCGACAGAGGGTACTGGAGACGGTAACTGAAAATTACTGGCGAATTATTTGGCCAGAAACATAACCGATCCACGGTCGATCAGGAGCGGCCTCCGTGAATTTTCTCAAAACTTGCAGAGATTGAGCCTCCAAAACGAAATCGGACAACGCTTCATGCGCAGGCCTGAGCATCCTGATCTCGAGCCCGTTGAGCAGCGAATAGGAAATGAATTCGCCACGACATGAAGAGGATTGGTCTATACTGAGTGTCTCATTCCGACGCCCGCATAAAGCCAGGCCACTGCAGAGAGAACCCAGCTAAGGATAGAATCGTGAGCACCTCCCCCTTCATCGACGGACGTCCACTCGACATCGACCTTCCGTTGCATGTCACTGAGATCGAGATGGGGTCACCCTCAGGGGCCACCTTCTTGATGCTACACGGCTTCGGCGCATCTTCGTTCACTTGGCGACACTGGGCACCCAAACTAGCAAAGCGTGGCCGAGTTTTGTGCGTGGATTACAAGGGCTTCGGTGCCGCACCCAAGCCCTCTTCGGATTCTTATGAGCTCACAGATCAGGCCAAGACTCTAGTGCAGCTGGTTGATCAGCTCGGACTTGGGCGTGTCACGCTGGTAGGACACTCCCTAGGGGGTGGAATCGCCCTACTCGTCTCGAAAGAGCTCTGCAGGCGCGCGGAAAAGCGCCTGGATTGCCTTGTGCTAGTTTCTTCTCTGGCATACAGCCAACGATTATCACCCTTTATTCCGCTATCACGTAATGTCCGACTGAGTCGCTTCTTAGTACACACCCTCGGCCCA
>CETH01181039.1_pt1 | contig 20127 bp, 18 predicted proteins | sample 361461 | NCBI WGS metagenome assembly CETH01 (sample SAMEA2622695, study PRJEB7988) | marine metagenome | isolation source: saline water (ENVO:00002010), including
GCAGGTGAAATTTTTAAGGCAGGCGTCGACGCCGGCGGTGACCCGCGTGAATATGCAAAATCCGTAATCGCTCGCCACCGAGAGCAGAAAAAATTCATCCCGGGATACGGCCATCCCTACTACTTTCCAACTGACCCGCGTTCAGACCGTATGTTCCAGATCGCCTACGAAGGCGGTGTCAATGGGAGATATATCGAATTAGCAAAGGTTCTGGCTGAAGAAATCGAAGGATCACGCGGTAGGCCGCTGACCCTAAATGTGACCGGTGCGCTTGGCGCCGTCCTAAATGAAGTATCTTTCCCGGTGGAAGTAATGCGCGGAGTCGCGGCAGTCAGCAGGGCTGCGGGCTTGATTGGCCATATCTATGAGGAAATGGGAAATCCGATAGCGCCGTCGGTAGTCGATTTTATTAATAACATTGAATATCGCGATCCAGACTGAATGGGTAAAAAGCATAGTGCCCTGTGTAGTGAAAGGTGACCTTTTACGTGCGCAATGAGTAAAAATAAAATTACCCAGACTATGGGCCCAGTCGCTTGGGGAATGCTTATTCTTCTCTCCATCGTGTGGGGTTGTACGTTTTTCTTTCAAGAGATCGCGGTAAAAGAATTACCGGTATTTACTATAGTAGCCATGCGTGTCGTCCTCGCGGCGACTATTTTATTTGGTATCCTTGCAGCTGCCAGAGAATCTTTACCCCGCGGCTGGAAGGTATGGCGCGAACTGGCCCTACTGGCGCTGATCAACAACGTAATACCATTTTGCCTTATCGTATGGGGCCAGAAAGAAATAGCTTCAGGACTAGCCTCGATACTAAATGCCACCACGCCCGTGTTTACGGTGTTGGTGGCGCATTTTGTCACCACCGACGAAAAATTATCTAGTATGAAGCTAATTGGCGTCATCTCAGGCTTGTTGGGTGCGACCATTCTGATCGGAGTGGAGCTTTTGGAGGGGCTCGGGACCGCGGTGATTGCACAAGTCGCCGTGCTCGGCGCAGCTTTATCCTATGGTATCTCGGCAATTTACGGCAGACGTTTTCTAGCAATGGGTATAACGCCCACAGCCACTGCTACCGGCCAGCTTACGGCAGCATCTTTTATCTTGGTTCCAGTTGCACTGGTTTTTGATGCGCCTTGGAGACTGCAGCCACCAGCCCCCGCAACCATTGCCGCAGTAATAGGACTTGCGTCGGTTTCCACGGCACTCGCATACTATCTTTATTTCAGAATTCTCAAGAAGGTGGGCGCGACCAACTTGATGCTGGTGACCTTCCTTATTCCGGTTAGCGCCCTAGCGCTCGGAATATTTGTTCTCGAAGAAACCCTGATGATACAACATGTTATTGGATTACTTTTCATTGGCCTCGGCCTTGCCTTTCTCGACGGTCGTCTTTTCAACCGTACGAAGAGGAATCCTTGATTTTAAAAAACTTCGATCATTCGTATAATCCTCTAACCTCGACGACACCTGACCGCAACAGACCACAAGTAAGTTCAAAAGAACCGGAGAAGAAAATGGTTTCGGATATCTACGCGCAGGAGCGCGCCAAGCTGCTTGAAAACATAGATGGCCTGCACGTGGAAAAGGATAAGGAGAAACGTGTCGGCACCCTGATTCTAGATCGACCACCGATGAATATAATCCACTTTCGTAATCGAGCCCAGATCTCCGCTCTGATCGAAGCAATGGATAACGATCCGGATATCCGTGTCATCGTGATCAGGGGCGCCAATGGCGTATTCAGCTCGGGCGGCGACATTGCGGGTTTTTTGAAAGAACCCCGCGATGGTATGTCCAGCATGGCTGATGACATCTCTGCCCCAGAACGCGCCCGAAAGCCGGTAATCGCAGCTATCGAGAAATTCGCCCTTGGGGTGTCGTTCGAGTTGGCTTTGGCATGCGATTTTCGGATTGCAACTCAAAATAGCCAGATGGGACTTCCCGAAATTGGCCTCGGCACTATGCCAGGCAGCGGTGGTACGCATCGTCTTGCGCAGTTAGTCGGTTTGGGAAGAGCGAAGAACACCATTATGCGTGGCCGACGCATCTCGGCGCTTGAAGCCCTAGACTGGGGTATTATTACCGAACTAGTCCCCGACGGCGAGTTAGACGCCGCCGTTAACAACCTTACGTCAGATCTCGCAGGCCGTCCCCTAATCCCACTCACTTCAGTCAAGCGGGTTCTCAATACAGCAGGAGATGCTCCGCTCCATGTAGGGCTTGAACTAGAAGGCCAAGCCTTCGAAAAAATACGTTTTGGGCCTGAGTTTGAGCACGGTGTAGATTCGTTCCTGGAAAAAAAGAAACCCGATTTTTCAGAAATGTAGGCACCGTTCGGGTTTACCACGACCGGATTTATAATTGGCGCAGCTTTACCTAGACAACTCCCTTATCGCGGAGGTGTCTCACCATTTCTTCATCCAGCCCCAATTCGCCCAGAACCTCCCCTGTGTGCTCGCCTAGCTGTGGGGGCGGAAGTTTGGGCTGATCGTCACGAGAACCATCGATATAGACCGCACGACGGCTGAAGGTTTGCGTGCCCTCCTCCGGATGCTCAACCTCGAAAAAGGTGTCGAGATGCTTTACCTGCGGATCATCAAACACGTCTGCTAAAGTGTTAATAGGTGCGTAGGGTACATCGTTTTCTTCGAGACGTGGCATCCAGTGATCTCGTGGCTGCATCGCTGCCGCCTGCTTAAACTCCGCGCCCATGTCGAAGTAGTGCGCAATCCGGGACATACGGTCGGTGTATCGGGGATCCTCTCGCATATGCTCAACACCGAAAGCCGTCGTTACCCCCTGCCAGAACTTCTCCTGCGAGGATAGGTGCACAGCAAGTAACTTCCCATCTCCACATTTCAGAGCATGTGACTGAGATGCCTCCGAGCGTGATGTCGGGCTTGGCTGAATATCCTGCTGCGTTAAATTTGCGAAAGGGTCAGGCAGAAACCAGATCGAACTCTCGAGCATATTAACGGAGAGCGATCTCGCTGGTCCGCCACGCTCGCGCTCGAATAGCGCGGAAAGAATACCGTAGCAGGCATTTATCCCGGTGATGTTGTCACCGATCGTCGGTCCCGTCGTCTGCGGACTGTCGGGATCAAGAAATAGGCTAGCGACGCCCGAAAGGGACTGAGCCACAGCATCGTACGCCGGGCGCTTCTCGTAGGGGCCATCTTCGCCAAACCCTGTGATAGAACAATATATTAGCTGGGGGTTCCTCTTACGTAACTCATCAACTGATAATTTCAGCCGGTCCATCACACCAGGACGAAAATTTTCTACTAATACATCTGCCGTCTCAACCATCATAAGCAAGATTTCTCTGCCCTCGTCGGAACGAACGTCGAGCGTGACGGAGCGTTTATTACGATTATAAGCTCCGAACTGCGCGGAATATGTACCTCCCCGCCAAGCCCGAAACATGTCGCCGCCGTCCACTTTTTCCACCTTTATACAATCAGCTCCCATATCACCCAGCATCTGGCCGCACAGCGATCCTGTGATCATGGTGGTCAATTCTATAACTCGAACTCCATCTAGCGGTCCCGCCATGTATTTATTCCCTATTGTTGATAGCTATTCCGAGGTGACCCATTTTATCAGATAAGCTTAAACGCGCTCCGAGGCGATCATTTCGTCAATCATTCGCCGCACCTGTATGTTTGGAGCATCGGCATTGATGTCTATTTCATTTGCCTCCGGAAATTCCGTCATACGAACCTGCTGCCCCTCGAGTACTGTTTTATCCTCATCGAAAATTTGAGTGAATTGGGTGCGATAAATTTCGTCCCATTCTTCGGAGTCAATTTCGAAATGCCTACAGTGGGAATAGAAATAATGGGTCGTGGTTTCCGTTTCCGGTGTGGGTAGATTCATTATTTTCATTTCAACACCACGTTGCGGGCCTACTTCTCCGGGGGTGATACCGGTTCCAACCTCCACCGACCTGGCATCAGACGCCATGTAACAGGGCAAATCAGACGTTGTCATTATCCATCGGTCCACATTACCGTTAAATTGCCCCGCTTTTTGATAGAACGGCGCTGCAGGGCGATCATAAATGACGCGGCTCATCTTCACGCGTTTTTCATGTTCCCAGCGTTCTGGTTTTACGGGGAAATCAACGATTGATTCGGCACCTATCGAGGACGCATGAACATAAGTGAGATGCGTTATATCGAATAAATTATCCGACACTAGCAAGTAGTTCGCATTTAGGTGCATTGGCGTACCACACCGCTCTGGAATAGTTTTCCATTCTGGGCTTTCCAACCACCACCAGTTAGGAATCTTTTCGGGGTCGGCTTTTTCGGAATCACCGGTCCAGATCCATATCCACTCATATTTCCTCAGAACGGGATACGAACGGACTTCCGCACCAGGCGGGACTTGCGACTGACCAGGCACCTTTAAGCATTTTCCAGTCTCGTCGAATTCAAGCCCGTGATAACCACACTGCAGATAATTACCAACGACTTTACCCATCGACAGGGGTAAGGACCGGTGACAGCAACGGTCTTCAAGTACCGCAAAACCTGCAGGCGTACGAAACATCACTACCGGTTCATTCATAATCGTTCGAGCCAAAGGTATCTCACCGACTTCGGTTCCCATGCTGCTACGTACCAAGCGTTCCGAACGAACATTCATCATTCTCCCTGAATTCTTTTTTTCCCATATTGAACGGGTTTTGCACAATGGCGCAGGGCAACTATCATTGCGCAAAATATAATTGCAGGGGAAACACATGGCTCGTATCGATGCCTATAACCATGTCATTCCAGAAGCCTACTTTGAGAAGCTATCGGAAGTAGCGCCGGACCCGAATATCGTTAAATTCTTCGGCACACTTACCGCGCTCCATGATGAAGACGCTCATAAACGGCTTCTTGACAATTTCGACGACTACCGTCAGATCATCTCGCTTGCAAACCCGCCAATCGAGATACTGGGCTCTCCCGAAGAGACCCCTACACTTGCGCGGATTGCGAATGACGGACTTGCCAAAAGGGTCCAAAACAACCCCGATCGCATCGCGGGTTTTATCGCATCATTGCCCATGAACAATCCGGATGCCGCCGTGGCAGAAGCTACCCGCGCCGTAAACGAACTCGGCTCATGCGGTGTTCAATTCTTTACAAACGTGTTGGGTAAACCGTTGTCAACGTCGGAGTTCTATCCAATATTCGAAACAATGGCTCAATATGATCTGCCTATATGGATACATCCGATGCGCGGCCCTAATTTCCCCGACTATGCGCAAGAAAATGCGTCGGAGTTCGAAATTTGGTTCACCTTCGGCTGGCCCTACGAAACCAGTGCATGTATGACCCGGCTAATCTATTCTGGTATTTTCGATAAACTACCCGACATCAAGATTATCACACACCATTTCGGTGGAATGATACCGTTTTTCGCAGAGAAAATCGGGATTGGCTTTCAACAGATCTTTAGCGGAAATAACGAGCATAACCCCTTAGCTGAACGGGCAGGACTAAAAAAACAGCCGAAGGATTATTTCAAGATGTTCTACGCCGATACCGCGACCAACGGTTCTGTTGCCGCGACTACTTGCGGTCTCGAATTTTTCGGCGCCGATCACTCGCTCTTCGCCACCGATGCGCCGTTCGACCCCGAGGGCGGGTCACTGCTAATTCGAGAGACTTTAAGTGCCGTAGACAGCCTCGATATCGACACCGTAACGCGGGATAAGATTTATGGTGGTAATCTTAAACGACTTTTAAAGCTCTCCTGAGACAATGATAAAATCGACTTTAGACCCGGGAACATTGGAAATTCCTTTCCGAACTCTAGGCACTGCCTTTGCGGATTACGCCGCCCAACATCCAGAAAAAACTGCAATCCACGCTATCGACCAAGCAAGATCTATCTCCTTCATCGAGCTGCAGGAACTGACCGACCGGGTAGCTGCGCGGATGGTGATGGACGGTGTTAAATATGGTGATAGGGTTGCTATTCTCGCAAGCGAATGTCTCGAAAAACTGGTTCTCATGTTCGCCGCATGGCGTTGTGGCGCATCCTCGTGTCCATTTCATGCGGAAATCGCGCCGGACCATTTGACTTCGATCCTACATACCATTGAGCCAGCATTAATCGTCTGGCGCCAGAATGATCTCGACGGCGCCGCGCTAACAGAAGGTATATCCTGTCCTGCGTATGAATTTTCTTCCTTAGATGCGGCTACTGGCTATTTCGGAGACCTGCCAAAGGTTGCAATAAACCTGCCGATCATTGGCACCGAATACGGTCCCGAAGACGAAGGTTGCATATTCGCAACGTCTGGGACGACAGACAGACCCAAATGCGTTGTTTGGGATCATTTGGGCCTTTGGCTATGCGGTTTGTCGACTATAGATTTTACTGGGATGCACGAAGAGGATCGGATACTTGAATACCGGACCTTCAGCTGGCTTTCTCCGCAGATCGTCACGTTCATGCCATTTGTCTCGCTGGGACTAACTATTGTAATGGCAGAGGGGTTTTCGAGGTCTCGGTTCTTGGAATGGATCAAGGAACATTCGATCACAGTCGCGGCTGGTGTTCCGACAGTGATAAATATGCTTTTAGATGAGCCGGTAGCTTTCAATCAGGAAGATATTGAGACGCTTCGCATCATGACGGCTAGCTCCGCTCCACTGGCCCCTGAAAGATGGCAGCAATTTGAGTCTCATTACGGTATCCGTCTACTGCAGTTTTACGGTGCGTCTGAAGGCGGCTGGCTTTGCGGTAACCGGCTGGACAAATTTCGTATTGGCACCGCTGGCCCCCCGGCTCGCCATATGGATTTGGCAATTTTGGACCCAAGAGGAAATGAATGCGCTGCCGGCGTGGAAGGTGAAATAACTATAAAAGGTCCGCAAACTGCCCTGGCATCGATCAGCGCAAATGGGATCTGGGAGGACCGTTCAGGGTTCAGGCTGACTGAGAGAACGCGTGTCGGCGATCTCGGCATCATGGACGCCGAAGGCTTCGTAACTGTCACCGGGCGGGTAAAAGATATCATTCTTCGCGGCGGCGTATCCATCGCGCCATTGGAGATCGATGCCGCGTTAATGAGCCATCCCAGCGTGCACGAAGCAGCGGTTATCGGCGTCCCGGACCGGGTCTGGGGCGAGGAAATCGCAGCTTATGTAGTTAAGACTGAAGGGATTAATACCTTGCCCGAGGAAATCCTAGCCCACGCCGCCAAAATACTTCCAGAATCTAAACGACCTAAAACGGTCGAATTCGTAAAGTCACTTCCAAAAAATGAACGTGGGAAAATTCGCCGAGAAACCCTGAAGAAATTAAGGCGAACATCCGACGCCTAAACCTGTCAAATGTTGCGATTATCGGGGGCCGATACCAGTGCGATACCGCCAATGATCAACACCAGGCCGGACGCAAGTTCAAATGTAAGTTCCTCGTCTAAAAACAAGACGCTTAGGAGGAGCGCAAATACAGGAGCCCCCAAGAGGCCAACCGTTGAGACAACCGTCGGCAAATATCTTACGCAGGTAGTGACTGACATCATAGCCAGCGCAGTCCCGAATGTTCCTCCATAGGTAACCATGGCCCACTCAGTTTCAGTCCAGTCGAAATCGGGCCAAGGTTCAAAAATTAGAGCTAGCACCCCTATAAATGATGCCGAAATCATTAGCTGGTATGGCGCAAGCTGAATTGGCGTGAGAATAGGCCTGTATACTCGGATATGAATTATGGTAACCGACCACAGTAGTGCACAGATCAATAGAAGTGCATTGCCCGTAACTACATCGCCGTTTGTCCAGTCAAAACCGCCGGGATTAAACAACATAACCAGTCCAATCATAGCGGTAGCCATACCGATCATTTTACGTTTGGGCGGCTTCTCACCAAGAAGCAGGTAGGCTGCCGGCATCACCCAGAGCGGTGTGGTATATCCGAGCAGCGCAGCACGCCCAGCTTCGACATACAAAAGTGCGATATGCATTAGAGTGGTGTAAAATGCCAACATAAGGAAGCCGATTGATAGAACCAACGGCAAATCATGTCGGGACGGTAATCGAAGGCGTCTGGTAAAATGCAATATACCTAGCAGTATAATAACACCCGTCCACATCCGGAGAGAAGCAAACCAGAAGGGAGGAATTGTCTCAATTGCCTTGCGAGTAATCGGCCACAATCCACCATAACCAACAACGGCACCAACCAAGGCGAGATATCCCACGGTTCGGTTGCTCAGCATGAAGAATTTAGCCGAACGCTGCTCCACCGTTGATATTGGTATTTTCGCCGGTAATAAATCCGGCTTCATCCGACAACAGCCAGATTGCGGCTGCGGCCTGCTCTTCGGGCTGTGACACTCGCCTGAGCGCAGCACGGTCGGCTGCTCCCTGCATTGCTTCATCGGTATATTCTTTTGTCATCGCAGTTTCGACAACGCCGGGGCTGATAGCATTTATGCGAATACCGTGTTTGCCCCAGGACTTAGCCAGCGTTCGCACGAGTATCAGCACTCCGCCTTTAGATGTCGTATAAGCCGGACCACCCCTACCATTCTCACCAGTTCCACCCATAAACACGCCACCAGAGGCCGTAAGCACCATCGCGCCCTTGATACCCTGATCAATCATTACCTTGGCTGCGGCTTTCGCCATTAAGAAAGAACCGGTGACATTGATGGAAAGAATTCGGTTGAATTCATCTTCATCCGCCGATTCCCAGTTCAGTTTTGAATGGGCAGCCGCAAAATGGGCCAGACAATCAACTCGCCCGAAAGCGTCCAACGCTATCTGCGCTGCGGCATTTGCTGTCTCGGATCTAGCTACGTCACCGGGTGCGAACTTCAACGTATTAGTTTCTCCACCGAACTCATCCTGGAGCCGGTCGCCGTCAAGATCGACTACTACTACTTGATTGCCGTCTCGGATGAGCCTTTTCGCGCACGCTCGGCCTATGCCGCTAGCGGCACCGGAAACGATAACAGTTCTACTGGTTAACATTTGCACCTTAAGCTCCATTTTTCATTTGTTAGCTATCATTTTTTGTTCTCGACGCCCACTCGTCTGCAAGCCTCTTAGAGTGAAATACCCAGGAACTTCAAAACGAATCTGGGTCCGAGAGGAATTTCTTCCTGCAAGCAAATTCACACCCTCGAAAGTTAAGTGACGATTTTTTTTTCCGGCTGATGCGATAACGTCACGGCGGCGATCCCACACACGATAAGTACCAATCCAACAATTAGCGACCAAGTTAGTATTTCTCCAAGAAATGCGACGCTTATAATCATGGCAAAAACCGGCACTCCCAAAAGCCCGATCGTCGAAGTTGTTGCAGGCAGGTTCATGATAGCGGTGGTGACACCCCAATTCCCGATACCGCTACATATGACCCCTGCATACAAGAAAATTATCCAACCGGCACCGCTTACCTCAAAAACAGGCGGCCCCTCAAACATAAGACCTGCTATGGCGGCCACTAAAAACGAGACCACTAGGTACCAGGGAACTAACGCAAGGGTATCGGACACCTGCCGGTGTATCCTGAGGTGCAGAATTACGCAGGACCACAGCATTACGCATAATACCAATAAGCCGTTGCCGATCAGTACATTTCTGTCCGACCAGTCCAATTCAGCTGGGCTGAACAAGAGAAGAAACCCCGCCATAGCGCTCATAAGACCAACAACTTTCATGCGGGTCAGATTCTCACCCAGTAATAAAACTGCGACAGGCGTTACGAATATCGCGGTTGTGTAACCAAGGATCGTTGCTCGCCCAGCATGCACGAATTCAAGCGCGCACTGAAAGATTGAAGAATACAGTCCAAGCATGATCCCTCCAACCGACAGAATGATTGGAATATCTGCGCGTTCGGGAATTTTGAGCCTGCCCTGCAAATAGAGTAAAATCGCTACAAACATCGCGCCTATGGCGAACCGACCAGCTGTGAACCAAAGTGGCGGCAGGTAATCAATCGATAGTTTTGCTGTCGTCCAGAGTGTGCCAAAGCAGAAGATAGTAGTCGCGAGTGCGACAAACCCAAGTCGCCTATTTTCACCCATTAGGTTGATAAACCAGTCGGACGGCGCGTAATTTTAACGCGCCGTCCGGTCATTAATTCAGGAAGCGTGTCAGGAACAATGACAGTTCCGGAATGTAAGTAATAACCATCAAGGCAATGAGGTTCACAATGATGAACGGCACCAAGCCCGGATAAATACTTGAGAGTGGCGCCTTAAATAGCGCCTGGGTGACGAAGATGTTCAGCCCGAAGGGCGGCGTGAACATTCCGATCGCGAGGTTAACCGTCATGATTATACCGAAGTGGATCAAATCGACACCCATTGCGGCGGCGATTGGGGCCAGCAGTGGGGTCAAGACTAAAATAGCGGAACCCGGGTCAAGTAAACAGCCAACGAACAGCAAGAAAACGTTGATAACCAATAGGACCATCCACGGCTTCATATTCATATCTTGGATAGCTTGTACCGCGTCCTGCGGAATACCGCTGATCGTTAAGAGATTAGAGAACACTCCGGCAGCTGCCACAATTATAAGGACTTGGGCAGTCAGGAACATTGAGTTAACCGACACATCCCAGATGCCCGACCAAGAGATATCACCATACACGAAGCGGGTTACAAATATCGCGTATACACAAGCAACGCCCGCGGACTCGGTCGGCGAAAAGATACCGGCGTAAATCCCACCGAGGATAATGAAAGGCGTACCAAGCGCCCAAATACCCTCCTTACTGGCCGTGAGGAACTGAGCGAAGGAGAACCCTGCCGCCTCGCGAATACCACTCCTTAGCGCAAAAGCGTAAATGTATGCGGCCATCAGACCGGCCATGACTAGGCCGGGAATTACACCAGCGACGAATAGAAGCGCAACCGATTGTTCAGCAGATGCTCCATACAGGATCATACTAATGGATGGCGGGATAACTATTGCAATCGCACCTGACGATGCCAGAAGTCCAGAGGAGAATTTTTCATTATATCCAGCGTCACGCAACGGCCCATACAAAAGGCGGCCGACCGCCGCAACAGTAGCGGGACTTGAGCCCGAGATAGCACCGAATACAGTGCAGGTGCCCACAGTCGTCAGCGCAAGACTCCCGCGAACACCACCAATGATCGATAATACCCAGGCCACAATCCGCTTCGAAATCCCACCATGGCCCATGATTTCGCCGGCGAAGATGAAAAATGGAACCGCCATAAGTGCGAACTTATCAACACTGCCGAACATATTGATATGCATTGCCATCGGCGGTACAGGCGCGAAAATCATTAAAACTACTGCAGCGGTAGCAAGCAAGATAATAAAAATCGGAAATCCAAGTACCAACAAGATAACCGGTACAATCCCCATAACCCATTCCATAGATACGCTCCTTCTTCTCTCGTTCTTTCTCTAGGGGATTAGTTTTTGTCGGTAGCGGCGGCGTCGCCGTCACCGTATTCGTCTACTAATTCGTCAACCTCGGAGCTAAGCGTACCCATCACGTGGGATTTGAACCTCACCACAACAGATATGAAGATCATCACAAAACCTAGCAGGAGTGCGAAATGTGGGATCACCATTGGTGCTTCCGCGACCACGCTGCGCTGGTCGTTAGCCCACATTAGTTCAACTACGATCCAATTATACGGGATGACATAAACACAGGTTAGAAGCACACACGCAACCGCGATAAAATTGATAATCTCCTTGAAGGGTGACGGTAGCATGATTGAAAAGAAATCCATTTTTAGATGCTGCCCCTCGAACGATACCAAAACCGCACCTATAAACACCGTCCACACCATAATGTAGATCATGATCTCCTCGGCCCAGACGATTGGTTCAAGGAAAAAATACCTACCAAGAACGTTAGCGAAATTTATTGCTATCCCGAGAAGTATAGCCACGCCGATAATGAATCTCGGAATTGTGACGATTCCAAAAATTAGCGGCTTAGGTAAAGATTTATTAGACGTATCAGACATGTAGTCTCCTGAGACGGCGACCGATGCGGCCGATGTACCCTGTTAAATGGCCCTCTTAAGGGACCTCTGTTTGAGAGGATAGCACCATTTGGCGGATCCCCTCCCTCGATTAATGTTGATAGCTTACACTCTGTTAGATATCTAATCAATTCGGGGAAAATTATGGGAAAGACAGTTTTGGTTACTGGTGCGGCAAGCGGGATAGGCTTAGCCTGCACGAAATTGCTTCTCGAACAGGGTGATAGAATACTTGCGTTCGATCCTCAGGAAGACCGAATGCGGGCCGAACTGCCATCTTGCGAAGAGGTAGAGTTTTTCAGAGGCGATGTAGCTGAAACCGACGATTGTAAAACTGCCGTTGCCAAGGCCGTCGAGAAATATGGAAATCTCAATGCAATAATGCATTGGGGCGCTGCACATTCATCAAAGAGATGGGACGAATTGGATGCTGATGAGTGCAATTTTATTATGGCCGTCAACGTCACCGGTTCTTTCCTGATCTCGCAAGCAGCCGCTGCCCACATGATGACGCATGATGGCGGTTCGATCATGCTAACTACGTCGGCGTCTATGCTCTACGGTGTCACCGGCGGGAACGGTCAAGGTGGCCCTGCATATACAACCTCTAAGGCCGCAATTATTGGCTTAAATCGCTCACTAGCTCGTTCGCTAGCGCCAAAAGTTCGATGTAATGCGATCAGCCCCGGCATTGCCGAAACCGCAATGATAGCCGAATATACTGAAGAACAGCGTAGCACGATGTCGGCGCGGTTCCCCATGGGCCGGTTTGGGGAACCCGAGGAAATCGCCCATGCGGGTATCTTTCTGATTTCTGACAAAGCAAGTTTCATCACAGGCGAGGTCATTCACGCGAATGGTGGCTCTAACTTTAACTGAGCAAACTAAAATTGTATTATTACTAAAATTGAAAAGGGAGATATCTCATGCCCCACGAATTTGAAATGCCCCAAAAGTATATCGACAAAATGATTGATAGGATGGGACGTGAGCACTCGCAGGAGACGTTTGATACAGGAAAGACTGCGCTAGTGGTCGTCGATATGCAGAATTATTTCATGGACGAAAGCCAGCAGGCCGGCTGCCCCGTCGGCCAGACAGTGGTAGGCAACGTCAACCGTATCGCGGATACTGTCCGTCGAACCGGCGGCATCGTAATTTGGATCCAGAACTTGGCGCCAAGCGACACTGAAGAAACTTGGTCCGCCGCACACGAACGCTATTTGCCGGAGAAAGCGGAACTCCGCGTAGAATCCATGACACCAGGAGAGTGGCCATTCGAACTGTGGTCTGAACTCGAGGTCAAAGATGATGACTTCCGCGTAATAAAGCGCCGTTATAGCGCTTTCATTCAGGGCTCGTCCGATATCGAATTGATCCTAAAAGATAATGGAATCGAAAATATTCTAGTCTGCGGAGTGGCAACAAATGTATGTTGCGAGAGCACAGCGCGTGATGCGATGATGCTGAACTATCGGGCGTTGATGGTCTCTGACGGTTGCGCCACATCTTCTGACGAGGAACACACAAACTCCTTGATCGCTTTTTACAATAATTTTGGTGACGTCCAGAACACTGACGAACTTTGCGCTCGACTTGAGGCCTCTGACCGGCGGAATTCAGCAGCCACCGAATAAATCTTACGCAATTATCAGGAAAGCACATAATGGCTGGTCCCACAGCGCCGGAGACGCCGAGAGGCAAAACCGTCATAAGGAATGTCGGCATGATGCTGTCCGGCGCAATGGAGAACCCTATCCTAGACGCCGATACTCTTATCACGCTTGATGGCAGGATTGACTCCTTTGGAAGCGAAAAGGAACTTGATACCGATCAGGCCGATGTGACTATCGACGCTCATGGCACTACTTTGTGTCCTGGGTTGATCGATAGTCATGTCCATCCGGTTTTTGGTGACTGGACGCCGCGCCAAAACCAAGTTAACTGGATCGATTCTTCGATGCATGGCGGCGTCACCACAATGATCTCGGCCGGTGAAGTCCATCTCCCAGGTCGGCCAAAGGATCCGAAGGGAGTGGTAGCGCTTGGAATAACCGCGCAACGCTGTTTTTCAGCGTTCCCGCCAGGTGGTGTGAAAGTCCACGCTGGGGCTCCGATCCTCGAGAAGGGTATGGTCGAAGAAGATTTCAAGGAGTTGGGTGAAGCTGGTGTCAAGCTGCTGGGAGAAATCGGCCTTGGAGGCGTAAAAGCGGGCGACGAGGCCAAGGAAATGGTCGACTGGGCACGCAAATATGGCATCCAATCAACCATCCATACCGGCGGTCCATCGGTCCCAGGTTCTGGTTTGATTGACAAGGATGTTATCCTCGAAGCCGGAGCGGACATTATCGGTCATATTAATGGTGGTCACACATCTCTCCCGCTTGACCAAATCCGTTGCCTTTGCGAAGACTGTAGTGCGGGGATTGAAATCGTCCATAATGGCAACGAGAAAGCTGCATTATTCGCTTTACGTACCGCCTTTGAGTTGGATCAATCCGAGAGGGTCATTCTCGGTACGGACGGTCCAGCGGGGTCCGGCGTGCAGCCTCTTGGTATCATCCGTATGGTGTCAATGCTATCAGCTCTCGGTGATATCCCCGCTGAAATAGCATTTTGTTTTGCCACCGGAAATACTGCGCGAATGCGTGATCTCGACTGTGGTCTTATAGAGAAAGGTCGCGCCGCAGATTTTGTGTTTCTTGACAGAGCACAACACACGGCGGGCAAGAGTTTATTAGAAAGCGTTCAACTGGGTGATATACCTGGCGTGGGCATGGTAGTAATCGATGGCAAGGTCGCTTCTGGCCGCAGCCGTAATACCCCGCCAGCGGAAAATGTGCCGGAAGTAACCTGATCCAGCTTAAGGCGTCCGTAGCGGAAACCAATAAATCAGTTGGACTGGTATATATTTAATCCTCGTTTTAAGCGACTTCTGACGCACCTGAACCAAATGGCTTACTCAAATAAACCTATCAGCCTCGAGGCTAGAGAAGGGTTATATTGAATTGAGGCAAGCGCTCCTTTCCAAGACCTCACCGCAACCCATCCTCTCCAATCATCTCGTCTGTCGTAAGCCCGCCAACGCGCGGAAATGGGCGGCCGGAGTCGGTTACAGATATCGCTACTAAGATTTCGTTTGCCCTAGGCGCGTCTGCCAACCGAACTTCCATCCCATCGAAGTGACTACGCACATAAGCAGCATCCTTATGACCAAGTGGCACATCTATCGGCGTCCCCGGGCCGCCCAATTTCTTGACCGACGGAACGAGAGCTGCACCTTTTTCGACTGTCTTTCTAAGCGGGGCGCCGAGCTTCGGATGCAGGATGGCTGCCGCGTGCTCCCATTCGCCGTTCTCGCCAACGATTGCCGCCTTGCCATAGCTCTCCGCTTCTTCGGGTTCAATGCCTAAAGCATCGACGCACATCTTGCCAAGCAACTCGCCTAGTTCAGCGCCAATTTCTATTAGCTCAGTCAAGTCCTCCTCGTATTTGCCAGCAAACGGGTTCTCTATAGCGGCCAATGCCGCAGCCTTGCGGGTCGGTGGGCTTACATTTCTCCCAATATCCTGGCGCGTTTCTTCGATAATCACCGAGGTTTTACGAATATTGGCCGGCATAGGACACTCCCTGCAGTTTGATTTCATTTGTATGCATATGATGTTTATGCCCGCGAGATCTGAAGTCAATAGCGGGACCCGCGCATACGCGATGCGCTTTTTTGACCGATTGCGCCGATAATATGCTCTGGTAAATTACTCTATAAATGTTCCATTCGAGAGCCTTAAAATATGCCCGACCACGCCGCCATGGATAATCTTAAATTCGGCATTGGACAGCCCGTGCTGCGTACCGAGGACCCCAAGCTGCTGACTGGCCGTGGCGAATACACCGACGACTATAATGCCGAGGGACAGGCCTACTGTGCCTTTCTACGTTCCCCGGTCGCGCATGGAAATATATTGGCTATAGACACATCTGCCGCGGCGACCGCAGCCGGCGTAATCGCAATAATTACTGGCCAAGACCTTCGAGACGCGGGCGTCAAGGATATCCCGTGCGCGATCAGCGTCAAAAGTCGAGACGGCTCCGCCGCGGTTATTCCACAGCGTCCAGCGATGGCCGTAGGACAGGTGAAACATGTTGGCGATCCGGTAGTTGCGGTTATCGCGGAAACCTCATCACAAGCACGTGATGCGGCAGAGATGATCATACTTGATACAGAAACTCTACCGTCCGTGGCGGATCCGGTGGCGGCCGAAAAAGATGGCGCCCCTCAAGTCTGGGAGGAGGCGCCGGGCAATACATGCCTAGATTTCCAATGGGGCGATGATGAAGCAGTGGAAAAAGCCGTTGCCGAGGCTGACCATTTTACCAGAATAAAGCTTACCAACACACGAGTCGTTGTCAGCGCCATGGAACCGCGCGCAACCGTCGCCAAATACGATTCTGAAACAGATAAGTTTACGCTTCATGTTGGCACGCAAGGGGTGTCCGGATATTGCGGGGCAATGTCTAACATGCTTGGCGTCGAACGTGATCAAATGCGGATCATATCAAAAGAAGTAGGCGGCTCATTCGGGATGAAAGGTAGCGCGTTCAACGAAGCAGTCGTAGTTCTTCATGCGGCTCGTTCGCTCGGCCGGCCGGTAAAATGGACAGCCGACCGTTCAGAAAGTTTCGTGTCTGATCACCATGGTAGAGCTATGACATTTGAACTCGGCCTCGCCCTCGATAAAGCCGGGAATTTTCTAGCGCTCCGCGTCGACGGTGTCGGCGATATGGGGGCCTACCTGACCGCGATGGGACCGTGGCCAGCAACTATGGTTACCAGCCGCAACATCATCAGTGTATACAAAACGCCGGCCATTTCTTTTAATGCGAAATGCATATTCACCAATACCGTTCCTACCGGCCCGTACCGTGGCGCCGGGCGCCCGGAGTCAAAATTTTTTCTCGAGCGTCTGATTGATAAAGCGGCCGAAGAAATGGGGATTGACCGGATTGAACTGCGGCGTAGGAATATGATTAGTCCCGAGATGCTACCTCACGAGACACCAGTCGATTTAACATACGACTCCGGCGAGTTCGAAACCATTATGGATCTGTGCCTCGAACGATCCGACTATGCCGGATACACAGCACGAAAGGAGGCATCCAAAGCCGTAGGTATGATCCGAGGATTTGGCGTAGCACCCTATTTGGAGACCACAGCAGGTGCGGGTACAGAACTTGCAGACATTCGTTTTGAGGAAGATGGGTCCGTCACGCTAGTCACCGGTAATAAGGATTTTGGCATGGGCCACGCGACACCGTTCGCACAGGTGCTATCAGCACAGCTCGGCGTCCCTTTCGAAGTCATCAAACTGGTACAGCATGACTCCGATGAGATGAGCCTTGGCGCCGGAGGGTCAGGCGGTTCACGGTCCATGATTGCCGCCAGTGGTGCAATCCTTGAATGTGCTGAAGCTATCGTAGAAAATGGAAAGAAACTGGCGGGCCACGTGCTTGAAGCAGCGATAGAGGATATAGAATTCGCCGGCGGCGTCTTCACCGTTGCCGGTACGGACCGCAATATTGGTATAATGACGCTTGCGGAAAAAGCTCGCGAGTTGGGCGGAGAAGCAGATTTACCCGAAGAACTCTCCCACAAGGTCAATCATAGTACAGCTCCCACTAGCTTCCCGAACGGGTGTCACGCAGCAGAGGTGGAGATAGATCCGGATACTGGCGTCGTTACCATCGATCGGTATACCGTCGTAGATGATTTCGGTGTAGTGGTGAACCCGCTAATCGTCGAGGGACAAGTCCATGGTGGAATAGCCCAAGGTATTGGCCAAGTCTTGGCGGAGGATACAATTTATGACGCCGACGGCCAACTGATGACCGGCACTTTTCTCGATTATCAGCTGCCCAGAGCAGACGATATTGCCCATATAAATTTTACCACTCACGAAGTCCCATGCAAAACCAACCCGCTCGGTGTGAAGGGTTGCGGCGAAGCTGGAAATGGCGGTTCATACCCTGTGATCTACAACGCGATAATGGATGCCCTGAACGGCAATGGTGGCAAGGAAATAGGAATTCCTGCAACCCCCCACCGCATATGGCAAGCTCTGGTGGAACACTAATAACTCTGCTACTAACGTTGAGTTGCGCAGCCACCTATAAACATAGGTGTGGCGGCCGACTGCCGCTCATTTATCAGCGTAGCCCGTCTTCGCCAACTACATCCTCATCTTTTAAACCCGCTGAACGACTATATATTCGCGCTGCATTGGACATCGACTGTATCCAGACAATTTCGTTGGCGCGTGGTGCATCGTTAATTGAGCACACGACAGTATCGAAATGCGAGCGGACATAAGCAGCATTAGCGTGCCCTATCGGAACGTCGATCGTGCAACCTGGGCCGCCTACCTTTTTGGTTGAAGGGACGATTGCAGCTGATTTTTCCATCAACTGTCGCATGCCGTATCCACCGGGTTCATGCCACAGAGCAGCGTGCTCCAGTTCACCATTTTCTCCGACGATCGCCGCCTTGCCGTATGCGACGATAGCATCAGCGCCCCCCATCACGGCCATCAATCTCTTAGACATTTCAATGCCCATGGGTTTGAGTTGCTCCATTAATGGCAGGATATTCTCGACGTACTCGCCGGCGTAGGGATTATGTGTAACAGCAGCGATATAGCCCTTCTTCTGGGGTTTTTTCGCCGGTGGACCAAATTCGTGTAAAACTTCCTCAACATGCATTACGAACTTTCGGACCTTTACCAAACTCCCGAAATCTCCGCCCGTGGTTGTCTCCACTGCAACTCGTCCGTCATCCATCATTCTATCCTTTTCTCTAAATCTTTTTCGGGAGAGCTTTCGGTACATCTCCTACAGCTCGTATTTCATTTTTCAAAACCAGTACCGCCGCTGATATGAGTCCATTATCGTGCATCCGTTCCGCCACTTTCATTCCGTTACCCAGCGCCGTTTCAACGGTAATAGAATCCAGGTCGCCGACACTTACGGTGACCATACGGTCGCCAAGATCGGACTGATCCTCCTGCGTAGACGCGGCGGTTCGTTTGATCGCTTGGTGATCGGTATTCACGGCATTGGCTATTAGGGTGGCGGCAACGTCAGCTGCCGCTGCGTTTTCAGCAAGTACTGTAACCGCGTCAGCAATGCCGAGAGACAAGCTTCGCCCTCGCCAGCCACTAGTGGCTATTCCCCGCACAGGCCTGTCGGATGTAAGTTCCGCGGTTCCCTCAATCGTGGGGCAAAAAAGCTGGGCCACTATACCTAGTTTTAGCGTTTTCCCCGGTGTTAGGTAAATAGAGATATCACCGGAGTTGTTGATGTAGGCTTTCTCAAGAGATCGTCCATTGATAAGTGCGCACAACATCTCATCTGAAACGGAACCCGCCACCGCCGACATCGGGGTCACGAAAGTTTTCCTGTGTGGCCAGACGGCATCAATCATCCGTATGGCAGTCGGCCCTGCTACAATTGGACGCGGGTCGCATACCGGTCGCCGCAATAGCGGCAGTTCTTCAACTAATTCTGCAAGAACCGTCTCGAATTTCGTACTAACCTGTCGGTAAGCTGCCCGGATTTCCTGAGTATCTCCGAATGCCTCTATGACAAGATCAATTGGGCCATGTTGCAGATGCAGCCGGCGGCCGTCTGCCAACAATCCGACTTGGGGAGTGCTCATTTCAATTAGGTGTCTTCCAACGCCATTCGCTCGGCCAGAGGCCACGGATTGTTACCTTGCCACAACATGGGCTGAACACCGTGTAGCCCCCCTTCCCGCATAACGTCGGTTAGCGGTTTGATATGATCCTCGTATCCTCCCAAAGCTAGGTATTCCTCTCGGGACATGGAAAACTCAATGGGTGCGACTAGGGCCGGTGTCGGCACGTAACCAAAAGAATCGTCTGGCAAACGAAGAACGTCGACCATTACCGTTATACCGCCACCCGGCCATACATAAACCGGCGCACCTCCGCAGGTAACCCTGGTACGTAATTCACGCACCGAACGTGTCAGCAGAACTGGGTTTACGGTTACGCCGGCCCTCAGAGATCCGCCTGCTCCTCCCATGAATAAGACCGTAGATAGCGCAGGCT
>CETH01182844.1_pt1 | contig 20103 bp, 16 predicted proteins | sample 361461 | NCBI WGS metagenome assembly CETH01 (sample SAMEA2622695, study PRJEB7988) | marine metagenome | isolation source: saline water (ENVO:00002010), including
TTTTCTATTATTACTATAGAAACAAATGTTGCTTTTCAAGCAAGTTGATTAACATCTGATGATTTATAAGTAGCATTAAATAAATATCTTGTCTTAAATTATGCCTCAAAGAGGTGATCTTAAAAAGATTCTTATTTTAGGTTCTGGTCCTATAGTCATAGGTCAGGCTTGTGAATTTGATTATTCCGGTACACAGGCATGTAAAGCTCTAAAAAAAGCAGGTTATGAAATTATTTTAATTAATTCAAATCCTGCTTCTATCATGACGGATCCCGAAATTGCCGATAAAACCTATATTGAACCATTAACACCAGAAATTGTCTCAAAAATTATATTAAAGGAAAAGCCGAATGCAATTTTACCTACCATGGGTGGACAAACTGCTTTGAATTTGGCAGTTGCTCTTGCTGAGAATGATTTTCTTAAAAAGAATAATGTTGAATTAATTGGAGCTGACTTACAAGCAATAAGAAAAGCTGAAGATAGGAAATTATTTAAAGAGTCGATGGAAAAAATTAATGTAAATGTATGTCCATCAGGAATAGCTTCTAACTTGGAAGAAGCAGAAAAAGTTCAAAAAATTATTAATTCTTATCCTTTAATAATTAGGCCAGCATTTACTCTTGGAGGAGGAGGTGGTGGAATAGCTTATAACTTGGAAGAGTTTAGGAATTTTTGTTTGACGGGATTAGATGAAAGTCCAACTAATCAAATTTTGATTGAAAAATCTTTAATTGGTTGGAAGGAATTTGAATTAGAAGTTATGAGAGATAATATCGATAACGTTGTTATCATATGTAGCATTGAAAATATTGACCCTATGGGAGTTCATACCGGGGATTCAATAACAGTTGCACCAGCGCAAACATTAACTGATAAAGAGTACCAAAGATTAAGAGATCTTTCTCTAAGGATAATAAGAGAAATAGGAGTAGAAACAGGAGGTAGTAACATACAATTTGCAATTAATCCTTTGAATGGTGAAGTTGTTGTTATAGAAATGAATCCTAGAGTAAGTAGGTCTTCGGCTTTAGCAAGTAAAGCGACAGGATTTCCAATAGCAAAAATAGCTGCACTCCTTTCTATTGGTTATACCTTAGATGAGATTTTGAATGATATTACAAAGAAAACCCCAGCATGTTTTGAACCTACGATTGATTACGTTGTTACAAAAATCCCTAGATTTGCTTTTGAAAAATTTAACGGTTCTTCAGCTGTGCTAAGCACTTCAATGAAATCAGTTGGAGAATCAATGGCTATTGGAAGATCTTTTGAAGAGTCTTTTCAAAAAGCTCTTAGATCATTAGAAATTGGTATTTCTGGTTGGGATTATGAAAATATTATTAATATTCCTAATGAAAATGATTTAACTAACTATTTAAGAACTCCGACGGCAGAAAGAATTTTAATTATTAAAAAGGCAATGGATTTTGGAAAAGATAACAATTATATTAATCAAACTACTTGTATTGATTTATGGTTTATTGAAAAGTTAAGAAATATCTATAATTTTGAAGTTGATGTTTTAAAAAATAAGAAACTTTTTTCATTAGATAGAGATACGCTGCTACTTTCCAAGCAGTTAGGGTTTTCAGATGTTCAAATAGCAAAATTGACTAATACAAATTTCTTCGAAGTAAGAGCTTACAGAAAGCAATTAAATATTTTTCCTATTTATAAGACTGTCGATACTTGTTCAGCTGAATTTTCTTCAAATACTCCATACCATTATTCGACTTATGAGGAATCTTTTTTGATTGATGATCAAATAGAGAACGATAATGAATTATTTGATATTAAAGACCCCAAGAAAAAAATAATGATATTAGGTGGAGGCCCAAATAGAATTGGCCAGGGAATTGAATTTGATTATTGTTGTTGTCATGCTTCATATCAATCTTCAAACAGTGGTTTTAAAACAATCATGATTAATAGTAATCCTGAAACAGTTTCGACTGATTATGATACCAGTGATATTTTATATTTTGAACCTGTCACACTTGAGGATGTATTAAACATAATTGAGATTGAAAAACCCTATGGAATAATTGTTCAATTCGGTGGACAAACGCCTTTGAAATTAGCGCTGCCTCTCTTAAATTGGCTTAATACAGATGCTGGCGTTAAGAGTGGTTCAAAAATATTGGGTACATCACCAATTTCTATTGATATTGCTGAAGATAGAGAAAATTTTACAAAAATCCTCAATAAGCTTGATATAAGACAACCTCTTAATGGATTGGCTCGAAATCAATCTGAAGCACTTGAAGTTTCAAAAAAAATTGGATTCCCTTTAGTTGTTCGTCCCTCTTATGTTTTGGGTGGTAGAGCTATGGAAATAGTTCAAACAGAAAATGACTTATTGAGATATATAAACGAAGCTGTTAAAGTTTCTCCTGATCATCCGATTTTACTTGATCAGTATTTAAGTAATTCTATAGAGATAGATGTAGACGCCTTATGTGACAAGAGTGGAAATGTAGTCATTGCTGGTTTGATGGAACATGTTGAACCTGCTGGAATACATTCTGGAGATTCTGCATGTTGCTTGCCTTCAATATCGCTATCTGAAGAAACTTTAAAAACTGTAAAGGCTTGGACTAAGTTAATTGCTCAAGAATTAAAAGTTGTGGGATTAATAAATCTCCAATTTGCAGTTAAAAAATCAAAAGAAGGAAAATCGATTGTATATATTTTAGAAGCCAATCCAAGAGCTTCAAGGACCGTCCCTTTTGTTTCTAAAGCAATAGGTAAGCCAATAGCTAAAATAGCTACAGAATTAATGAATGATAAATTGTTAAAAGATTTAAATTTTACTAAAGAAGTAAAACCAACAATTCAGGCGGTTAAAGAAGCTGTTTTACCCTTCAAGAAATTTCCAGGTTCAGATACATTATTAGGTCCTGAAATGCGTTCGACAGGAGAGGTAATGGGCTTAGCAAAGGATTTTGGAATAGCTTATGCAAAATCAGAACTTGCGGCTGGTAATGGAGTCCCTTCTGAAGGTGTAGCTTTCCTTTCTACAAATGATTTAGATAAGGAATATCTTTTTGAGATTGCTAATGATTTGAAGAATCTTGACTTTAAATTAATTGCTACTGAAGGTACATCAAAATATCTTATAAATCTTGGAATATCAGTAGAAAGAGTTTTAAAAGTTCATGAAGGCAGACCCAATATAGAAGATATGATTAGATCTGGACTTGTGCAATTAGTCATTAATACTCCAGTTGACTCTCAAGCTTTATATGACGATGCATATTTGAGAAGAGCGGCCTTAGAATATAATGTTCCCACATTTACAACGATACCAGGAGCAAAAGCTGCCATTAAAGCTATTAAATCTTTACGTATTAATACAATTGACACTCTGTCATTGCAAGAAATACATAGTTACTAGTTTTATTAATTTAATCTTTCAAGTCTTTTTCTTAAGTTATCTGTAAGACTATTCCTGCCTAAAGATATTAACTTTAAATTATCTTCATGCAATTTCAATTGTGCATCTGCAATTTGAAGATTCTTTATGATCTCTTTTATTTCTTCAGGCAAGTCCTCAATAAAGTATTTTTTGCCTTCAAATGTAAGAACAGCTTTTTTATTATTTACTTCTTTTTGCTCCATAACTATTTAATAAAAACAATTTTATTTAAATTAAATTCATTATTTATTAATTAATTGTTTTTCACATAATTCTTTATAAATACCTTCCTTATTAATAAGCTCTCTATGCGTTCCTATATCTTTTATTTCTCCTTTATCAAAAACAACTATCTTATCTGCTCCTTGAGTTGTTGATAATCTATGCGCAATAACTATAACTGTTCTATTTTTCATTGCCTGAGTTAAACCTTTTTGAACTTCTGCTTCTGAATCAGCATCAAGAGCACTAGTCGCTTCATCTAATAATAATATTGATGGATTTCCTAATATAGCTCTTGCGATTGCTAACCTCTGGATTTGTCCGCCAGAGAAGTTTAAACTTCTTTCACTTATGTATGTATCGTATTTCTCTGGTAATTTACTGACAAATTCATGAACATTAGCAATCTTTGCAGAATTTATAATATCTTTATCGCTATAGTTTCTTCCTATTTTTATTGCATCCTTTATTGTTCCAGAGAATAAAAAGGGTTGTTGTTGAACTATTGCTATATTTGATCTTATGGTTTTAGATTTTAATGTTAATAAATTCTTATCATCAAGCAAAATATCTCCACTTTGAGGGGATAAGAATTTCAAAATTAAAGACATCATAGTACTTTTTCCTGCTCCAGATGCGCCGACAAAAGCTATTATTTCGCCTTTATTTATTTTCAGATTTATATTTCTTAATACGTCTAAATTATTTTTGTATGAGAAATTAACGTTTTTAAATTCTAACTTTCCAGAAATATTATTTAGTTTTATAGCATTTTCAACATCTATTTCAGTTGGTTCTAAATTAATTTTGTTAAGCCTTTTAAGAGATGCTTCAGCCTGTTTGAAGTCATTAAAATTCGTGGTCAAATGGCTTATTGGATCAATAAGCATTAAAATCGCAGCAAAAAAACTACTAAATTCTTCACTATTAAGTAAACCAATGTTTATTCTGAAAGCACCCAATGCAAGTATCGCAAGGATACCAAAGGCTTCAATAAAACCTACGACAGGATGTTGCAAAGCTAATAATTTTAATGTTTTATATTTTGCATATATGTTTACTTTTAATTGTTCTTTAAATCTATTTCTTATCCATTTTTCTGCAGTGTATGCTCTAATTGTTGTAATTCCATTTATTGATTCACCCAATAGACCTGCTAAGTCACTTGTAGATTCTTGACTTCTTTCCGAAGCACTTAAAACTTTAGTTCCAAATCTATTTATAGAAAGAATAATTAATGGAGCTAATATAAAACTTGAAATGGTGAGAGACCAGTCCAAATAAAACATGTAGAATATTACTGCTATTAACTGTAGAAAGCAAGGTAATGAATCTTGCATGGTTTTATAAATAACCTCACTAACCCTATCGGCATCCTCAGTAAGCCTATAAGTAATATCTCCAGCGGATAATTTTTCAATAAATTCAATTTTTATTTTTTGAATTCTAGAAAAAAGATTAATACGTATAACTTCACTAATTTCTAATGAAGGTTTTGCGATGAAAACATCTTGTCCATATTGAGCCGACTTCTGAATTAAAAAAACACAAAGGGATTTTATAATGATAGAAGAAACTTTTTCTAAATCTCCAGCCCCAATAGCAGGTATTAACTTTCCTGCAAGGAAAGCTAATAAAGGCCAGCATGAAACATAAATTATCATGCAAATAAAACCTTTACTTAGCCTTGGAAGATAAGGTTTGATAGATGGTATTAAACCCAAGAAAAATTATTAATCATTTATTTAACTTTATCAACAGCTGAGGATTTGTAAAACCATGAAATTAGATCAATTCTTAAAATGGAATAATATAGTATCTTCTGGGGGCGAGGCAAAAATTCTAATAAAAGCTGGAGAAGTTAAAGTAAATGGTGAAATCGAGAAAAGAAGAGGTCGTAAATTAACTTATGGAGATAAAGTTATGTTTCTAAAAAGTGAAATAATCTTTGAGAAACCAACCAAATAAGTCGTGATTTATATTAATATGATTTTCTTGGACAAAATATTTTGTGAGAAAAACTGTAATTGCTGGAAATTGGAAAATGCACATGACATGTGCAGAAACAAGAAAATTCTTACAGGAATTTATTCCCTTAATAGAAAAATTTTCTGAAGATAGGGAAATTGTAATAGCTCCACCTTTTACAGCCATCTCGACTTTTTCTGAATCATCTAATTTTAAATATATCAACATAGCTAGTCAGAATATTCATTGGGAGGATTCAGGTGCATTTACTGCAGAAATTTCTCCTGAAATGCTTATTGAACATAATGTTAAGTATGCAATAGTTGGACATAGTGAGCCAAGAAAGTACTTTAGTGAAAGTGATGAGCAAATAAATAAAAGGGCTATTTCCGCTCAATCAAATGGTTTAACACCAATTGTATGTGTTGGTGAGACCTTAGAACAAAGAGAAAAGGGAGAAGCAGAAAGAGTTATCACAAGACAAGTTGAACAAGGACTTGAAAGAACAAATCCCTCTAATCTCATAGTTGCATATGAACCTATCTGGGCTATAGGTACAGGTAAAACTTGTGAGGCGAAAGAAGCTAATAAAATATGTGCATTGATTAGAAATCTAATTGGATATGAAGACGTAGTTATTCAGTATGGTGGTTCTGTTAAGCCAAATAATATTGATGAAATAATGTCAATGGATAATATTGATGGTGTTTTGGTTGGAGGAGCCTCTTTAGATCCTGTCTCTTTTGCGAGAATTGCAAATTATAAATAATAAAAAACTTAGTCATTGGCCACAAAATTGGGGTGAAAAAACCTCTATTATGGGTATCCTTAATGTTACTCCTGATTCCTTTAGTGATGGGGGTGATTTTTTCTCAATAGATAAATCAATTAAAAGAACAGAAGAATATATTTCCCAGGGTGTAGATATTATTGATATTGGTGCTCAAAGTACTCGTCCGGGAGCTATTGAGATAGGTTCTTCTGAAGAGATAAAAAGAATTGTTCCCATTTTAAAAGAAATAAGAACCAATTTCCCAAAACAATTAATTTCGGTAGATACTTTCAATTCTGAAGTAGCATATGAAGCTCTTTCTTTAGGCGCTAATTGGATAAATGATGTAACTGGAGGTAGAAGAGATCCTAGAATTTTAGATGTAGCATCTGACTTTAATTGCCCCTTTGTTATTACACATAGCCGAGGGAATAGTCAAACTATGAATAGTCTCAGTAGTTATGAAGATTTGACAAATAATATTATATCTAGCTTAAAAGATCTTACCGAAAAGGCGTTAAATAAAAAAATCAGAAAGAATAATATTTTATGGGATCCAGGTTTAGGGTTTTCAAAAAATACAAAACAAAATATTGATATCCTAAAAAATATTTATAAATTTAAAGAACAGGGTTTTCCTTTACTAATTGGAGCTTCAAGAAAGAGATTTATTGGTGAAATATTAAATATAAATAAACCTAAGGATAGAGATATAGGTTCTTTAGCAATTAGTTGTTTTTGTTCCTTTTCAGATATTGATATTGTAAGGGTACATAATGTCGAACTAAATAGCCAAATTTTAAAAGTATCAGACTCTATATATAGAAATAATTTTATTCTTTAACACCCTCAATTTTATCTTCAACTTCTTGATAGAGTTCTTTTAATTGCTCAATATTCTCATCTGAGGTCTCCCAGTAACCTCTACCATTAACTTCAAGTAAAGTTCCTACTATTCTCCTAAAACTATTTGGATTGAGGTCCATTAGTCTTTTTCTCATCTCTTCATCATTTATGAAAGTTTCATTGGTCTCTTCATATACGAAATTATCCACTTGCCCGCTAGTTGCACTCCAACCAAGAGTATAATTTAGCCTATTAGAAAGTTCCCTGACGCCTTCATAGCCTGATTTCAACATACCTTCGTACCATTTAGGGTTTAGAAGTTTTGTTCTGGAATCTAATCTAATAGTTTCGCTCAAAGTTCTTACTTGGGCATTTGCGGTTGTTGTATCCGCTATGTAACTACTTGGCTCTTTACCATCATCTCTAAGAGTTTTTATTAGTTTTGTAGGATCTGAATCAAAATAATGACTAACATCTGTTAGTGAAATCTCTGATGAATCTAAATTCTGAAATGTGACATCAGCTGTTTTCATTACAGATTCAAAGACTTCTCTTTTCTGATTCATTTCACCTGGATTGTCGGAATTAAAGGCATATGTCTTTCTTGACAAATACATCTCCTGTAATTCGTTCTCCTCTTCCCATGTTGAGTTTTCAACAGCTAAATTAACGTTTGAACTATAACTTCCACTAGCATTTGAGAAGACTCTAGAAGATGCCTCTCTTAATGAAGTCCCTTCTTTTTCTGATTGTTCAATAGAATGTTTTCTAACAAAATTTGATTCAAGTGGTTCTTCAGCTTCGGCTGCCATCTTAACGGCTTGATCTATCAATGCCATTTGATTGATGAATAGATCTCTAAATACTCCAGAGCAATTAACAACTACATCAATTCTTGGTCTGCCAAGTTCTTCAAGTGGAATTAACTCTAGTTTATTAATTCTTCCAACTGAGTCTGGTTTTGGTTTTACACCAACAAACCACAGGATTTGAGCAAGGGATTCACCGTAGGTTTTAATATTATCTGTTCCCCATAATACACAAGCTATGGTTTCAGGCCATTTACCTTGTTCTTCCTTTTGCCTTTCAATAAGCTTATCAACCACTGACTTAGCAGCAGCTACTGCAGCAGTTGTAGGAATTGATTGAGGGTCTAATGCATGTATGTTTTTCCCACTAGGCAAAACACCTGGGTTTCTGATGGGATCACCACCTGGTCCAGGTATTACATAATTTCCATCTAATGCTTTTATTAGACTGTCCATCTCTTTATCCGCACAAACTTGTTCTAAGCAAAAAAGTAAATAATCAAAAAGCTTTTTTAACTCTTTTTGGTCAATTTCTTTAAATCCATTAATTGAACAAACTCTGTACCATGGTGATGGTATGTTAAGTCCAAATATCTTTAGAAAATCTAATAATCTTGAAAGAATAGACTTCTCTAAATAGACTCTTCCATTTACTATCTTTAGAGAATTAACCATAGCAAATATAGCTTCTCTAGAAGTATTAATAATTTTTTCATTTAGTTCTACAAATTTTAGCTCTCCTGAATTATTGCCTTTATAAATATCTTCAATTTTTAAATTTATTGATTCAGCTAATAATCCTGGCAATGATCTAAGATTCTCTTGTTCTCTCTCTAGCGAAGCTATATTTACAAGTGTAGCAACGGCTTCCTCAGCAGTTGGTGCTTCACCAATAGTATGTAATCCGCAAGGTAATAGCCTACTTTCGATTTCCATCAGTTGCTTATAAATATTTCCAACAAAAAGATCTCTTTCATCTAGAGTTAAATCTGCAGCATCATCTTGAGGTAAATTTACATCTTTATCTAAGTTACATTGTTTAGAAGTCTCTACAATTGAATTTACTATTTGAATACCCCTGGAATTTTCTCTAAGTTGTTGATATGAACCAACTAATTCACTAAGTTCTTTAAGACCCTTATAAAGACCAGCATTCTCTGCAGGAGGGGTCAGATAACTAATTGTTGATGCGTATCCTCTCCTTTTTGCAATTGTTGCTTCGGATGGATTATTAGCAGCATAATAATATAAATTAGGTAAAGAACCTATTAGAGAATCTGGATAACAAGTTTCACTCATGCCCATTTGTTTGCCTGGCATAAATTCAAGAGAGCCGTGAGTACCAAAATGTAATACGGCATCAGCACCCCAAATTTTTTCTACATAAGTGTAGTAAGCAGCAAAACCATGATGAGGACTTGCACTCCTAGAATAGAGGAGTCTCATTGGATCTCCTTCATATCCAAAAGTTGGTTGAACTCCAATGAAAACATTTCCAAAATGCTTTCCATAAATTAGTAGATTTTGTCCATCGCTATTTAAATTTCCTGGAGGCTTACCCCAGTTCTCTTCTAGCCTTTTGGAATAGGGTGTAAATTCTTCATATTCTTTTACTGTCATAGTATGAGCAATATTTAATTCGGGTGATCCTTCTATAGCTTCAGGGTTATTTATAACCTTCTCCATGAGTTCTTTAGGAGATTTTGGTAAGTCATTTATTAAATAACCCTTTTTTCTCATTTCTACAAGAACTCTATAAATAGAACCAAAAACATTTAAATAAGCAGCCGTTCCTACATTACCTTTATCAGGAGGAAAACTAAATACTGTAATAGCTAGCTTTTTCTCATCTCTCTTCTTGACTCTTAGAGTTGACCATTTTATAGCCCTCTCTGCTATTACATTCACTCTATCTTGTAATGTATGTGCTTTTCCTGTGGCATCATCTCTACCTGAGAGGATAATCGGCTCAATCGCTCCATCTAACTCAGGTATCGCTATCTGCAAAGCAACTTGAACTGGATGTAAACCTAAATCACTCTCTTCCCATTCTTGTGTAGTTTGAAAAACAAGTGGAAGAGCAACCATGTATGGTCTATTTAATTTTTTTAATGCTTCTATAGCTTTAGGATGATCTTGTCTTGCAGGACCTCCGACTAAAGCAAAGCCTGTTAAGGATACAATCCCATCAACAATTGGAGTATCTTTTTTATCCGTTTCATAGAAAAACTCATTGACTGGTTTTGAGAAATCAAGACCGCCACAAAAAATTGGCACAACTTTTGCCCCTCGATACTCAAGCTCTTGAATAACAGCTACATAATGAGCATCATCTCCAGTAACTATATGGCTTCTTTGAAGAACAAGACCTATTGTTGGACCTTTAGTAGTATTTACATCTACATCTCTCCTGTTATTACTCCAATCTTGATATTCATTTAAACTCTCGAACATTTTAGGAGCCATCGGATGCCAAATACCTAAATCAGGAAAAGTTTCTGGATCTTGAATTTTAAATTCTTCTAAATTCTTTTTTATTTCATCGCTAACTGCGTACTTTTCAGAAAGCATGAGCAATAAATTTTTAAGATTTTCAGTAGTACCTCCTAGCCAATATTGAAAACTCAATATAAAAGTTCTTGCATCTTGTGCTTTCTCAATGGGTAAATACTTTAGGATTGAAGGTAAAGTATTAAGCAATTTCAGCATAGAGTCTTGAAAACTAGCACCATCAGATTCCTTTTTCTTTTTAATTAGATCTCCGATTATGCTCTTGGACTGCCCTAACTGAGACATGCTAAAAGAACCTAATTTGTTCAATCGCATAACTTCTGGCATCGATGGAAATACCACAGCTGCTTTTAATTGATCTCTGTAAGGCTTAACAGCTTCTACAACTTTCTGGGCTAAATCTTCTATGAATATAAGTGAGGCAATGAAAATATCGGCTTTTGAAATATCATTATTAAAATCATTAAAGTTCTTTTCATCTCTAAGTTCTTCTATTAAATATCCACATAAATCTATTCCAATAGGACCCTCAGCATTATTAATTGCTTTAGCTGCTTCTGAAAGTGAATTTTGGTATTGTGGCTCAAGGACAACATATACTGCTTTAATTACAATACTATGTTTGTTATCCTCGGCAGGAAGTACTCTGCGGTTTGCTGAGCGGACCTGCGTAAACATTTTTTTCTTTAAGTATTTCTTTCAAGCCTACGGTTGATTTGACATTATTGTGTGCAATATAAATACCGTGTAACATCCTTTTTAACAAAAATTTTTATTCAAATGATCAAAAATTCTAAAAATCCTATACCAGTACTAGTTTCTGGTGCTTTAGGTAAAATGGGTAAAGAAGTTGTAAATTCTGTTACAAATTCTCCAGATTGTGAATTGGTTGGAGTTGTGGATTTAAATGAAGAAAATAATGGTAAAAGTATTTCTGAGGTTATGGATATTCCTGACTCAGATTTATTTATTACAAATGATCTTGAAGCAAGTTTATGTACAGTTAGTCAAAACTGTAGAGATACAAATCAAAATCCAGTGATGGTTGATTTCACTCATCCTGATTCAGTTTACGAAAATACACGTGCTGCAATTGCTTATGGTGTTTCTCCCGTAATAGGAACTACAGGATTAAATCCTAAGCAAATATCTGATTTAACAATTTTTTCCCAGAAGGCCTTTATAGGTGGAGCTATAATTCCTAACTTTTCTGTTGGAATGATTCTACTTCAACAAGCCGCTTCCATTGCAGCAAAGTTTTACGATAATGTTGAATTAATTGAAATGCATCATAATCAAAAAGCTGATTCACCGAGTGGAACATGTATTAAAACAGCAGAAATGATAGAAGAATATCCTAAAAAATTTAATCAGACAATTGTTGATGAATCAGAATCTTTAAAAGGTGTAAGAGGAGGAGTGAGGCCTTCTGGTATTAATATTCATTCTGTAAGGATACCAGGTTTATTAGCTCACCAAATTGTTATGCTTGGTTCTCCAGGAGAAACTTATACTATTAGGCACGATACAATTGATAGAAAAGCATATATGCCTGGAGTATTAGCAACTATAAAAAAGGTTAATAGTTTTGATTCTTTGGTTTATGGATTAGAAAAAATAATTTTTTAAAATGCTGATACCCATAAGTTTAAGTCAAGTATCTAAATTAGTACCTTCAGTAGCTACTAGTGGGCAATTTAAACATTCATTAGGAGATCCTCAGAAAATTCTACAAAGATTAATTATTTCTTCAATTGGAGGAGTGATCTCATTCCTAATAAGTGTTAGTCAAGATAGGAATCAAACATATTCTTTATGGTTAATATTATGCGTATTGTTTTTTTTATATATATTGTGGGGACCGATACTTGAGGCAAGTAGAAAAAATTTAAACTTTCGAAAAAACAAATTTTTTTCAATATTTGATGGATTTATTGCTGATATTTATAGAACTGAAAAAATTGAAACTTCAAGAGAACAAACAAATAGATATGGACGTTTAGAATTAGTTGAAAAGAAGAGAACCTGGTTAGTCCTTGAGTTGGAGGATGAGGATGGATATCTAGGGAAATTAAGTTTTCCTATGGAAAATAAACATTCTCAAATACAAATTGGCTCAAAAATTAGATGTTTGGTTTCTTCAAATAATAGAAATTTTCAAGCTAAATTATTTTTAACTGATGCATGGCTTCCGGATTTGAATTTATGGATAGGGGATTATCCTTTTCTTTTAAAACCTGCTTTTGAAGAGATTTGTTATCTATATAAAAACAAATTATATTAATTAGGCTATGGATAAAAAATTAAGAATAAAAATTGATGGAAATAATATTAAATCGCTTTTATATGGATTATCTATAGCTAAGCTTAAGAATTTTGATATTTACTTTTCTTTTTCTAAAAAATCACTTTGTTCTAATGAAAAAATTTATACTATTTCTAAAAATACAAAATTAAACTTAGAAAAATTAAGCTTGTGGGAAAAATTAAAGCCTAAACTACATATCATTGAATCTTATTCTTTTTTTAGTAGTCATTTTAAAAAAGAAATAGTATTAAATTTTAAGGAACTTTTTTCGTCAATTTATTCTAATGGAAATATATTTTGGGCTGTAAAACATTCTGATTTAATAAAGATTTTATTAGATGAAATAGTTAAAAGAAATAATATACATTTTATCGATAGTAATGATATTAATTCTTTAAGTAATCAAAAAAATTTTTATTATGATTTTCATCTGAAAGAAATCAATTTAAAATTCAAAAGTGCCAGAAAAAATCAAATTTATAAAAAATTCTTTAGTAGTTCCTCAATAATATTTAAAGTTTTATTAAGAGGGAATGTTGAAAAAAGAGCTTATGAAAATATCTTTCTTGGTGAGTCTTTGTTATTGATTCCCCTAGAAAACAATATTTATCAAATTATTTGGGAAGCAAGTACTAATAAATCTAGATACCTATTTAATCTAAACGAGAATCTGTTTTTAGATAATTTATCAACAATGTTACCTAAAGATTTTAAATTAGATCAAATAGTTGGGGACATAAATATATTTAATAGTTCATCATATTCAAAAAATTCGCTTAAATTTTTCAATAAATGCCTTTACTTAAATGATTTTGAATATTATTCGCAACATCTTTTTCTAAGAGAATTAGATACTTTTTTTATTGATTTAAATATTTTTGTAAAAATCTTATCTTCAAACAAAAATTCAAGGTTAAATATATTCAAAAATTTAAAATATAGATTTTTTATTAAAAGAATTATTAAAATTTTTTCTAAATCATTTAAGAATAATATATCTTTAACATCTTTTATGAGAGTCAAGTTTATTAGAAAAATATTTATAAGTACTTATCTTTTATTCTCTAATAAAAATTTGTTTATTAATAAAAAATTTAGTGGTATATTTTTAAAATCAATTTTTCTAAGCCTATTAAAATAATCTTTATGAATTTTAAATCTTTTGATAAAATTGAGGATTTTTTAAAATATGAATTAAATTTAAGCGATTCAAGTATATTACTAGGAAAGAAATTATCTTATAAAAATAAAACTTCTCTTGCTATTACATTGTGGAGTTACGGAATAATAAATTCAGAAGAACTTGATAAATTCCATAAATTCCTTTACGAAAACTAGCTTGAGATTTATCTGTTATGATAATTTTGAAATTTTTTTTGAATCATTACTAATTTAAACATTAAAGGATCAATTTCTAGGAGTGCTTTAGAGAAATTAGATTTACTTTTATTGGCTCTAGAGACTATAGATCTTAATGGGTCTGAATCTATTTTTTCTATAGGTAATAAACTTGGTTTTAATACAATATTGCCAAGCAAAGTTACTATATGGAAGTTAAGATGTAATAACCCGATGAGGAAAACTTTTGTTAATAATAATATAAAATTACAAGAATTTGAGTCCCTAATAAAAATTACTTCAGAAATGGCTAAATATTTATATCCATATATTAGAGCAATTATTTCTTCAAAAGATAATTTTGAACAAGAACCTGAACTATGGAATGATTTCCAAAATAGATTTACTGAATTAATTCAATCAAGATTTAATACTGATAGTATAAGAGTCAAAAATTTAGTTGATCATCAATTAAGCAGTGAACTTTATTTAAAAATATTGATTACTTTATCTTTATGTATATCTGATAATGGGTACTCTAGATTAAAAACAACATTATTAAATATATAGAATGCTTCAAAATAAATATAAATTTAATCAATCTTCAGTAAGTTTAGAAATAATTGGATTACCAGATTATTCAAAGGATGATGGTGATAAAACAATTTCTATTATTTCTCAGTGGAAACTCTCAATTCTTAATAGACCTGAAATTGAAGGGAGTGTCGACCACCTTAAATCTATTATTAGCGCTTTTTATAAATATTCGATATCTTTACTCTTGGATCAAGAAAAAAGTATAGAAACTAGTTTAATTGATATAAAACCTGATAGAAAAGGTGGACATATTCTTTTTCTTAAAAGTACAAAACCTGAAGTTGACCCACTGAAAATAGTTATAGGCAATGCTGAATTTGCAGATATTATTAACTGTCTTGATCAATTAAAAGACTCAAAAAATATTAAATATGACTTTAATATTTTAATTCCAGATCTAAACTCTAAGATCTATAAACTTAATGATAGAAAAATTTCTTATAAAGTTATAATTCCACCTATTCTAGCAATTTTATCAATAGCTACTTTATCTTTAATAAGCATTAACTTTTACGAAGAAAATAATAACTTAGAGAATAAAGTATCATTTGATATCATTACTTATTACTAGCAATAATTTGATTATTGTGATAATACTAAGAGGAATTAATAATTTCTTTATTTATTTACTTCCAAATTTATAAAGTAATAAAATAAAATTTTATGAATGATTTAAAAATTCCAAATTTAAATAATAAATCAAAGCAATATTTATTTAAGAATAAAATTCCTTTAACCAGAAAACCAAAAATTAAGTTGATAAAAGAATCTTCGACTATGTTGGCTATAGCTGGCTTGTTATTATCTATTAGTTATGCTATCCCAGAGAAGGTTAATTTATTCAATTCTTTTATTAGCAATTTAAATAATATAATTGTAAATTGTATTAAAATAATTGGTTATTTGTATGAAATAATAATTGTTTTATTTATATTAGGCTCTTTATTCTTTTCTATAATATTAATTACAGGAGCCCTATATAGAATTTATAAAATTATTAAACGGAAAACAAAAAAAATTAATTTCTAATAGTTTAAATAGGTTGCATTAAACCGCCACTTCCAGAATCTGAATCGTCATCATCGTTTTCAGCGTCAAAACCTAGTAGTGCAACCGCTCCTACTGCTACAGAGGAAATAAGAATTATATATGCTAAGAAAGGAGTTTGAACTCCTACATCAATGTATTCACCCATGCCATTTATAGTTTGAACTAACCTAACTTAAATAAATTAAAAATGGGTTATTTATATACTTTTTTTATAAATTTTTTTAATTTTTGTTTATTACGTCACTTTCAATAGAATTAGACATTATTTCAAACCATTTAGTTAGATTTTCTATCTGATTATAAATATCTGTTACACCTAAACCTCTTATGATAATCTTTGAGATTTCTTTTCCCCCTTGATAAACAAATTTACTCTGAATACTTGTTGGTAATGCCTCTTTAATCCTTTTGAATGCAATAGCTTTCATTTTTGTAAATATAAGGATATTTGGTTTCTTTAACTGGATCTTATTAAATCCACAATACTTAGCTGATATTTTCATTCTCATTACAAGTAATAATGTCTCTACTGGCTTAGGAATTAATCCGTATCTATTAACCCAGTCAGTTGCTAAATCTGTTAAATCTGAAGCATTTACGCATGCAGTAGCATTCTTATAAGCTTCTAATTTTTCATCTTTGTTAATTATCCAAGTACCTGGAATAAAAGCATTAATAGGTAAATCTATTTGTGTATCACTCACCTCAGGTATTTCTTGACCATTTATATCTGCAATGGCTTCATGTAGCATTTCCATATACAAGTCATAACCAATATTATTAACTTGACCACTTTGTGATTCTCCTAAAATACTTCCAACTCCTCTTATTTCCATATCCTTCATAGCAAGTTGATAACCACTTCCTAATTCTGTGAAATCTTTAATAGCTTTTAATCTATGTTTTGCTGAATCATTTATCTTATTGATATTTGGATAAAATAACCAAGCATGAGCTTGTATACCACTTCTACCAACTCTTCCTCTTAATTGATACAGTTGTGATAATCCAAATTTATGTGCATCTTCAATTATTATTGTGTTTACTCTTGGTATATCTAGTCCACTTTCTATTATTGTAGTGCAAATCATTAAATCAGCTTCTCCATTGTTGAAAGTAATCATTGCATTTTCCAAGTCTCTTTCATTCATCTGGCCGTGCGCAACAATTAATTTAAGTTCTTGAAACATATTTTTTATTTTTTCTATAGCTTGTTCAATATCAGAGATTCTTGGCAACACGTAAAAAATTTGACCTCCCCTATCAATCTCTCGGCTAATTGCAGTTCTTATTGTGTCAAGGTCTATTTCAGAAAGATATGTTTTGATTGATCTTCTTGAGGGGGGAGGTGTCGCAAGCATACTCATCTTTCTTATCCCAGATAGGCTCATATATAAAGTTCTTGGTATTGGAGTAGCAGTTAGAGTTAATACATCAATATTTTGTTTAATTTGCTTTATCTTTTCTTTTTGCTTTACTCCAAATCGTTGTTCCTCATCAATAACTAATAAACCTAAATTTTTTATTTCGATATCTTTCCCAAGTATTTGATGTGTTGAGACAACAAGGTCTATTTTATTATTTTTTAAACCATTTATAATCTTATTTTTTTCATCTTTGGTCTTAAATCTATTTAAAAGTGAAACCTTTATTGGGTATGGAGAAAATCTATTATTGATAGTTCTCCAGTGCTGTTCTGCAAGAATTGTCGTTGGAGCTAATAAAATGACTTGTTTCCCAGATGTAATCGCTTTAAAAATTGCTCTTATAGCTACTTCAGTCTTACCAAAACCTACATCGCCACAAATTAATCTATCCATTGGTTTATCTTCTTCCATATCATCTTTTATTTCTCTTACTGCCTTAATCTGATCAGGCGTAGGTTGGTGAGGGAATGAATCTTCTAACTCGTTTTGCCATGGTCCATCAGGAGGAAATGAATATCCCTTTAAATTTTCCCTTTTTGCATATAGTTTTAAAAGATCAATTGCTACTTTTTGAATGGCTTTTTTATTCTTCTCCTTTACTTTTTCCCACTCAGTGCCACCTAATTTATTTATTCTTGGAATTATTTTTCCGGTACATCTATACTTATTAAGACTCCCTAATTGATCAGCCGCTACACTTACTTTCCCATCTGAATATTGAATTACTAAATAGTCTCTTGACTCTCCAATAACATTAATTTTTTCTATTTTTATGAATTGTCCTATTCCATGATTCTTATGAACAATAAAATCACCTTGTTTAATTTTGTTTACATCTATTGAGGAACTAATACTTTTTTTTCTTTTTCGTATAAAAACACTTGATGATAAATTTTGTTGTGAATAAAGTTCTTTATCTGTAAAAACTGCTAATTTCCAAATAGGTAGATAAAAACCTTCTGGTTCATAATTATTTTTACTTTTTAAAATAATCGGAGTTGAGAGATTTAATAAGTTATTGATTTTTCTAATGTCTTTTTGATTATCAATGTATTTAGTAAAACAGTTAAAGTCATTTAATATTGTATTTGTTCTCATTGGCTGAGCAGATAATATCCAAACTTTTTCTTTGTTTTTAATATATTCATTTATTTCTAAAGAAATCTTTTTAATGCTTTTGTCTGGAGATTTTATAACTTTATCAGAAAGTAAAAATTTATTTGTTTTATTAAATTTTGATTCAAATTGAAAGAGGTTTATTCTTTGGAAACTATTTAATTTTTGATAAATATCTTTACTCGGTTTAAAAAGATTCTTTTCAATTTTTTTATTTATATTATTACTTGATAAAATTAAATCAAGAGATTCTTTTTGATTCTCATAATTATTTTCGCTATCAATAAATAAATTATCTGTAAATTGCATACATTGTTCTAATTCGTCTGTTACTAAATACGTTTCTTTACTTATGAAATCAATAATACTTGAAGGATTTTCTTCAACTACCCCTAAAAATCTTTCTAGATTCCCATCATCATCATGATGAAAAGATTTATCTATTGATAAATTCGAAAGTTCTTTAAGGATTTTTTGCTTAGAACCACACTGTATAATATTTATCTCACTTACTGTATCTAAAGTTTTTTGTGTACCTGCATCATATTCTCTTATCTTATCAATAACGTTATCGTAAAATTCAATTCTTATAGGAACTTCATTATTAACTGGAAAGATATCAATAATATCGCCTCTCCTACTCCAATTACCCTCACTTGTTGTAATTTCTTCTTTTATATAGCCTAAATCTGAAAATTTTAAAGCAAGATCTTTTATTTCGATTTTCTTTCCTTTAAAAAGATTTAAATTACATTTTTTAAAATAATCTTTTTTTAATAAATGAGGTTGAAGAGCCTTTTCTGTTGTAATTATTATATAGTTATTATTCGAATTAAACTTATTAATTAACTTAGTTAAGATATTTAATTGCGAGAACTCAACTTCACTTGATTTACTCCTTTTTTCATAAGGATAATAATCATTAGGAGGATAATATTGTACGTTATTATTATCATTTATATTTTGAAAATAACCATACCATTTATATGCCAGTTCTGAAGTAGCGCAGATTAATAATATATTTTTGTTCTCTATTTTAGCAATACTATTTATTATTAATGCCTTGGCATATCTATTGGAGCCAATTATATTTAATTCATTATTTTTATTTATTTTTTCAATTAATTCTTTAGTTATTTGAGCTTTCGATATATAATTAATTAACGATTTAAGATTCATTATTATCTGCTAACTTGATTATGTTTTAAATTCCTATTATATTAGATTTTAAAAGATAATGAAATAATTAATGGATACGGCTTCTGTAAATTCATTTATACCTACATTAGATCAAATAGATACTTGGAAAGAAATAATTACACTATTACCCATTTTAATACTTCTAGAATTATTACTTTCTGCAGATAATGCTATTGCTCTAGCATCTCTAACAAAAAACTTAAGTGAAGCAAAGGATAGGTCAAAGGCTCTTAATATTGGAATAACTATCTCATTAATTTTCAGAATACTATTAATTTTATTGTCTAGTTTTTTACTCAAATTCCTTTTTATAAGAATTTTTGCAGGTTTGTACTTGATTTATTTATTTTTTTCTAATAGTCTTTTTAAAAAAACATCTGATGTTGAAGAATCAAATAATAACAGTAATCAAAAAAATTTCAAATTTTTTAAAGTAGTTGCTCTTCTATCAATCACAGATTTTGCTTTTTCTATTGATAGTATTACAACAGCAGTTGCTATTAGTGATCAATATTTTT